>Ga0114971_10001075_pt1 | contig 18465 bp, 15 predicted proteins | sample M_140625_MF_Meta_FD_87320 | JGI IMG/M metagenome (GOLD analysis project Ga0114971, IMG submission 87320) | Freshwater microbial communities from Lake Montjoie, Canada to study carbon cycling - M_140625_MF_MetaG | ecosystem: Environmental > Aquatic > Freshwater > Lake | place: Lake Montjoie...
GAACGCGGTGGCGACACTATCGCCGCCGTGATTGTGGAGCCCGTGGCCGGCTCCACCGGTGTGCTGATTCCTCCGGTCGGCTATTTGGACCGCCTGCGCAAGATTTGCGACGCGCATGGCATCCTGCTGATTTTTGACGAAGTGATCACCGGCTTCGGCCGCACGGGATCGGCCTTCGGAGCGACGCGCTTCAACGTCCTGCCTGATCTCATCTGCGCGGCCAAGGGGCTGACCAACGGTGCGGTGCCGATGGGCGCAGTGTTCGCGCGCCACATGATTTACGACACGGTCGTCAACGGTGCACCGGCGGGGATCGAGCTATTCCACGGCTACACCTATTCAGGGCACCCGCTCGCCGCGGCGGCGGGACTTGCGACGCTCGATTTGTATGAGAGTGAAGGACTCTTCCAGCGCGCGGCCGATGTGGCTCCGGCTTGGGAGCGCGCGGTGCATGCGCTGCGCGGTCGCAAGAATGTCATTGATATCCGCAACATTGGACTCGTCGGTGCGGTAGAGCTCGAGCCACGCGAAGGAAAGCCGGGTGCGCGTGCGTGGGACGTGTTCCTGGATTGCTTCAAGCGCGGCGTGCTCGTGCGGCAGACGGGCGACATCATCGCGCTCACCCCGCCGCTTATTATCGAGCCGGCGCAGATGCAGGACATCGTGGGCGTGCTGGGTGAGGCGATTGACGCGGTGGCGTGAGCGGCAATTCGTACCCGCGTTGGCGACTCACGTCGTCGGTATGATTGTGTGCGCTCGCGCGGCCGCACTCACGCTCGCGACAACGGCAATCATCCTGTCGCTTGCGGCGCCGCTCACACCGGCGCTCGGGGCCCAGGATTCGCCCACCACGGTTGTGCTGGTTCGGCACGGAGAGAAAGCCACGACGCCGGCCAACGACCCGGGGCTGACAGACGCCGGGGTCGCCAGAGCTCAGGCGCTCGTGAAGGTACTTGCAGGAGCGAAAATCGGCGCCGTGATTGCGACCCAGTTCACGCGCACGCGCGACACCGCACAGCCGACCGCCGAGGCGGCGCACCTCGCAATCGAGACAATCGCGACTGGTCCGAAGGACGTGCACGCGAAGGCGGTCGCTGACGCGGTGCGGCGTCATATGGGGCAGACGGTGTTGGTCGTCGGACACTCCAACACGCTCACGTCAATCATCGCGGCGCTCGGTGGTCCAACACTCCGCGACCTGTGCGACTCGGAGTACTCTGACCTGTTCACCCTCGTTCTCGACAAAGGCAGTGCGCGTCTCGTGCGCGCGAGTTACGGCGCACCCTCGCCGGAACAACCCACCGGTTGTCCCACCGCACCGCGCTGAGCATTCGCGCGCTTCTATCGTGACCTCCCTGAACACTCCATCGCTCGTTTCTCTCGACGATATCCGTCGTGCCGCCGCCGCCCTCCGCGGTATCGCGGTGCGTACACAGCTGCTGCGCTCCGATGCGCTCGAAGCACGCGCCGGCGTCCCAGTCTATCTCAAGCCGGAGATGCTCCAGCGCGGGGGTGCCTTCAAGTTTCGAGGCGCCTACTGGTTTGTGTCGCAGCTCTCCCCCGATGAGCGGGCGCGCGGCTTGGTTGCGCCATCCTCGGGTAATCACGGTCAGGCCGTCGCATTCGCGGCACGACTCTTCGGCACTACCGCGACGATTGTCATGCCCACCACGGCCACGCGTGCCAAGCGCGAGGGCGCAGAACGACTCGGCGCGACGGTCGAACTCGCGGGCACGACAAGCGCCGAACGTATGACGCGGGCCGTTGAGATCTGTGCAGCGACCGGCGCGACGATGGTGCCGCCCTACGATCATCCGTGGATCATCGCAGGCCAAGGCACACTCGGCCTAGAGATTGGGGAGGATCTTCCCGATGTGGGTACCGTGATCGTGCAGGTCGGCGGGGGTGGACTCTCGTCCGGCGTTGCGACCGCGATCAAGGCGCTCGCCCCGAATGCCCGCGTCATTGGTGTCGAACCTGAGGGCTCACCGAAGTTGAGCAAGGCGCGCGCCGCGGGCGAACCGGTGAACATCCCGCCGAACCCCACAGGACTCGCAGACGGACTGCTCGCTGTCCGCATCGGCACGCTCCCCTTCGCGCATCATCAGCGCTTCATAGACGATGTCGTAACCGTTCCCGATGCGGCGCTCCTTACCGCCATGCGATTCCTCTTGGATCGCCACAAACTTGTGGCCGAGCCGAGTGGCGCGATTGCGGTGGCAGCGTTGCTCGAAGGATTTGTGAAGCCCACGGGATCGACGGTATGCATCCTGTCGGGCGGGAACATCGAGTGGGACGGCCTGCAGGAACTCCTCGGCGGGAGCGGCGCGTGAAGCTCCGGTGCCCGACGTGCGGTACGATGTACGAAGGGGACGTCAAGTTCTGCGCCAAGGATGGCGGTCGCCTGTTACCGATTGGCGGAACGCCGCTCATGCCGACCGAGACAGGCAACTCCGGCGATCCCGGCAATCCCGGCAATCCCGGCGAGACCGCGCCGCGCAGTGCCGTCGATGTGGCGCAGGTCAAAGAGCTTCGCCACTCCAGCATGGCGGGGCAGGTGCTGGACGGGCGGTATCACATCGTAAAGAAAGTCGGCGAGGGAGGCATGTCGTACGTGTATCTCGCGCACGATGTCTCCACCAATGAACGCTACGCTATCAAGATTCTGTCGCCGGGATTGGCGGAAGACACCAACGCGATGGCCCGCCTCCGCCGTGAGGCTGCGCTCGGCATCCGGCTCGAGCATCCGAACGTGTGTCATATCGTGCGGATGGGGGAGACGGAGGACGGGCTCGTGTATGTCGTGATGCCGTTCGTGGAAGGAGAAGTGCTCAGCGACCGCAACAACCGACTCGGCGTGATCCCGATTTCTCAGGTAGTGACGTGGGTCCGTGAGATTGGCGCGGGATTGCAGGTGGCACATGATCTTCAAATTATCCATCGCGATCTGAAGCCGGAGAACATCATGATCTGCACGCGTCCTGACGGGACGGAGGCCGCGGTCGTGATGGATTTCGGGCTCGCCAAGGAGCGTCGCTCTGTCGCAGAACTCGAGAAACTTACGGCCACCGGGATTATTCTTGGCACGCCAGAGTTTATGAGCCCTGAACAACTGCGCGGCAAGACGCTCGATGCGCGTACGGACGTGTACTCGCTCGCGCTGATGACCTATGAGATGCTCACCGGCAAGCTCCCGTTCGAGGGGCGCACGCAGCAGGAGCTCATGATCGCGCGGTTGCGCGCGGAGCCGATTCCACTGAGGGAACGTCGCCCTGACTTGGCGTTCTCCGAGGCGGTAGAGAAAGTGCTCCTGCGTGCGATGGCGCGTGATCCCGCAGCACGGCCGGGATCGACGGTCGATTTCGCGCACGAGTTTGCTACCGCTGCACAGCCACTCACCTCACCGTCGGCTGGCGGGGGACTGCTCGGAAAACTCTTCCGGCGATAAGCCGAGGGCATATGAAGGCGATGCGAGTGCTGGTAGGTGCGGTCCTGCTTGTGCGTACGGTGTGTGCACAGAGTACGCTCCCGACGAATTCGAACGCGCGCCCCTTTCACGTCGTCGACTACGACCTGTCGATCGATCTGCCCGAGACGGGGAAGACGATTGCGGGGAATGCGCTGCTGACCATGCAGCGCTTGGGTCCTGGCGACACGTTACGCCTAGACTTACTCGACCTGACGGTCTCGCGCGTGCTGCTCGACGGAAAAGAGGTACGCTTTGTGCGCGACTCGACGTCGTTGCGCATTGGGGTGGCAGGTGCACGCGACCGATTCACCGTGGCGGTGCGGTATGCTGGCGCCGTCACCGATGGATTGATCATTGGCACCGATAGCGCTGGGCGATGGATAGCCTTCGGCGACAACTGGCCGAATCGTGCGCGCCGGTGGATTCCGTCGATTGATCATCCGTCCGATAAAGCGACCGTTTCGTGGACCGTAAAGGCCCCAAGCGATCGCCGCGTGATTGCAAATGGCTCGCTTGTGGAGGAAACGCCGCTCCCAACACCGCGCGACCCCGATGGTTCCGCCGGTCGGCCGGTGAGCTGGACGGTAACGCGTTGGCGCGAGTCGCGCCCTATCGCTGCGTATCTCATGGTAATTGCGGCCGCTCCGCTCGTGCGTTTCGAGTTAGGCACGACCGCGTGCAAGGTCGCTGAGTTTCCTGGGTGCGTACCGCAACAGTTGTACGTTGCGCCGGAACAACGGCACATGGCCCCGGGGGAGTTCGCGCGCGCGGGCGATATCGTTGAGTACTTTGGTCGGCTCGTGGGCCCATTCCCCTATGAGAAGCTCTCGCATCTCCAGAGCAGCACGCGGTTCGGCGGCATGGAGAACGCCAGCGCCATCTTCTACGACGACAAGATGTTCCGTCGCAAGGGCGCTGATGCGGGATTGATCGCGCACGAGACAGCGCATCAATGGTTCGGGGACGCGGTTACTGAGCGCGAGTGGGGCCATCTCTGGTTATCAGAAGGATTCGCGACCTACTACTCGGCGCTCTATCTCGGACACGCGTTCGGCGACTCAGCGTTAGTAGGGCATCTACGCCGCGACCGAGAGGGGCTCGTGAAGAGTGCGAATGTTGCCTCGCGTCCGGTCATCGATAGCTTGCAGACCGACCTGATGGCGTTGCTCAATGACAACAGTTATCAGAAAGGCGGCTGGGTGCTGCACATGTTGCGCCAGGAAGTCGGTGACAGCGCTTTCTTTGGCGGCATTCGCGACTACTGGGCCGCACACAAGCACGCGACTGCGCTGAGCGACGATGTGCGCGCGGCAGTGGAGAAGCGCGCTGGGCGCGACTTGCGCTGGTTCTTTGATCAGTGGCTGCGACGCCCTGGTGTCGCGGAGCTCACCACGTCCTGGCGCTATGATGCAGCAAAACACGAACTCCACGTGGTGGTAGAGCAGGGGAGTCGCTTCGCGCCGTATCGGCTTAAGGTGCCGGTGGCGATCACCGATGCCGCAGGCTCGACACGTACCCAGGTGCTGCAAGTCGGCGCTCAGTTGCGCTCAGAGCTTGTGATCCCCATGCGGACCGCGCCGATTGCGATGGTGGTGGATCCTGGCGTGACGGTACTCGGGACCTTTACCGCGAAATAGTGATTGCTGGTGATCAGCTCGTACCTCGACGACCCGTTACCAGCCCCACTGCCGGAGCTCGACCTGTAGGCATCGGTCCTGCACGACCCAAATGCCGGCGCGGGCAAGTTGGTCAGCGGCTTCGGCGTTCCGAATGCCAATCTGGAACCAAACCGCCCGTGGGCGTGCCGCGATGATGTCCTCGAGATGCGCGGTGATTTCGTTGGGGCGACGAAAAATGGTCACGATGTCGACCCGATCGGGAATCGCAGCGATTGTCCGGTACACCTGCGCGCCGAGGATGCGAGTGACTTCGGGAAAGTAGACCGGGACTGGGATAATCGTAAATCCCTGCTGTTGCGCGTAGGCCGGAACATAATTTGCTGGCAGGTCCAAGTCGGAGCCGTCCTTGATACCCAGCACCGCAATGGTCTGCACGCGATTCAGGATCTCGCCAATGCAGTCCTCGTGTTCGACCAGTCGTCGCTTCCAGTGCTCGGTCATTTCCTAACTCTAGCGCGTCGACAGGGCTAAATTACAGGGGTAATCAGATTATTCTCGACGGACCACCTTACGGCCGGATTTCCCATGAGAATGCTTGTGCTCGGCGCCGGGCTCCAAGGGTCGGCGTGCGCCTTCGACCTCCTGCAGCATCCTGACGTCACCGAAGTGCGCCTCGCGGACCGCGAGTTCAGCGCACTCCCCGCCTTTCTGACACCCTACCGCACCGATCCACGATTGGTGTTGCTCCCACTCGACGCGCGCGACCACGCGGCCGCTCGGCAGGCGATGCATGGAGTTGCAGCGGTTATGTGTGCGCTGCCGTACTACTTCAATCTTGAGATGACCCGCGCCGCGCTTGAGTGCGGCGTACACTTCTGCGATCTCGGCGGCAATACCGGGATTGTGAATGAGCAGAAGGCGCTCGACGCCCAGGCGAAGGCCAAGGGAGTCACGGTGATCCCGGACTGCGGCCTCGCGCCGGGGATGGTGAACATCCTCGCGCAACTTGGGATTTCGCGCTGTGATACTACCGAAAGCGTGAAGATCTTTGTTGGTGGGCTTCCGCAGGCGCCCGAAGGTCCGCTCAAATACCAGATCGTGTATTCGCTCGAGGGAGTGCTCGACTACTACACGACGCTGAGCTGGATTGTGCGCGACGGGAAGCGCATGGAAGTGAAGGCGCTCAGCGAAGTGGAGCCGGTGCACTTCGATACGCCCGTGGGCGAGCTCGAGGCATTTCATACCGCGGGCGGCCTCAGCACGATGGCGCAGCGCTATGAAGGCCAGATCCCGTCGATGGAGTATAAGACGCTCCGGTATCCTGGCCACGCCCACATTATGGAAGCGGTGCGCGAGCTTGGATTGCTCGACCTCGCGCCGATCGATGTGAAGGGGCAGAAGGTGAGCCCCCGCGATGTTGCGATCGCGGCGATGGGGCCCAAGCTCAAGAAGCCCAATGGGCGTGATCTCGTGGCGCTCCGCGTGGTGGTGCGCGGGGTGAAGAACGGGAAGCCCATTACGCACACCTGGGAGTTGGTCGACCGGTATGATGAAGCCAAGGGGATTACCGCGATGGAGCGCACGACCGGCTTCTCGCTGGCAATCACCGGGTTGCTGCAGGTGGCTGGCGTCGTGGCCCCGGCCGGCGTGCACACGCCAGACGAGGCAGTGCCCGGCGAGCGGTACATTGCGGAACTCGCGAAGCGGGGTATCATCATAAAGGAGTTGGTCGCATGACGCGTATCGCAACGCGTGTCGCAACGATTGCCTTGGCGCTGACAGCTGGCGTTTCCGCCGCATTGGCGCAGGGTGTTCCAGTCAAGCACACGGTGCAGTCGGACGGCCACCCCATGGCGCTCTGGGAGAAGCGTGCCGCCAAGCCCACCCGGGCGATTGTATTGCTGCACGGACGCACCTGGAGTTCGCTTCCCGATTTTGATCTGCAGGTCCCGGGTGAGCACCGATCGCTGATGGATGCCCTCGTGGCCAAAGGGTATGCCGTCTACGCGCTTGACCTGCGCGGCTATGGTGGCACCCCGCGCGACGCCTCAGGGTGGGTGAACCCGAATCGCTCGGCGGCCGATCTCGCGGCCGCGGTCGAATGGGTCACCAAGAACAGCGGTGTCACCGGCAAGCCCGCACTGTTTGGATGGTCGCTTGGCTCAACCGTGGCCCACCTGATGGCGCAGCAGCATCCCGAGCTGATTTCATCGCTCGTGCTCTTCGGCTACTGGAAAGATCCCGACTCGCCGAGCGTCACCGGCCCCGACACGCTTGTCCCCAAGCGCGCCGCGACTACGGCGAAAGCCGCGGCGTCAGATTTTATCACGCCGACGATCAGTGATCGCGCGATCGACGTGTATGTGAAGGCCGCGCTCGCTGCAGATCCGGTCCGGAGCGACTGGCGGCGGATGGAAGAGTTCAACGCCCTTTCGCCAGCCAAGCTTACGGTCCCGACCTTGCTGATCACCGGCGAGCGCGACCCGATCGCTCCTGAGGCATTACAGCGCAAGTTCTTTGACCGGCTCACGGTTAAGGACAAGCAGTGGGTGACGATCAAGCAGGGCGATCATGCCGCGCTGCTGGAGGACATGCAACCGGAGTTCGTGCGGGTGATGACGACGTTTATCGAGCGGAAGCGGTAATGGCCCTCACTCGGGTCTTCCGCTGATCGCGCTCGCCTCGCTAGGCGGCGCTGACTGCGAGAGCTACCGGCTGAAGCTCGCCAGCGCCACGCCCATCTGATCCATCGAGTCTTTGGCGCGCCAGCGGTCGCGGCCATTGTAGATGAATGAGAAGGCCAGCAGCTCGCCGGTCTTGCTCGTCACATAGCCACCGAGCGAGGCCACGTCGTTTGTGGTGCCGGTCTTGGCATGCAGGTTCCCCATGGCTGCGGTCCACTTCATGCGCTTGCGCAGCGTCTCGGTGCGCCCAGCCACGGGAAGCGACGCTTCGAACACCGGTCCCCAGACGGTCTTCTTGGCGTAGCTCAGGAGCTGCACCATGGCCCGGGGGGTCACGCGATCGAGGGTCGAGAGCCCACTGCCGTCGGCGGCGAATACTGCCTGCGGCGCAACGCGCGCTTTGTCGGTTAGGAACCGACCGAGGAGCGCATTGGCGTTCTCTGCGGTGCCGGTGCTCCCCGCTCCGCGTGAGACATTACGGAACAGCATTTCGGCAAAGTGATTGTTGCTTTCGCCGTTCATCTGCGTGACAATCTTTTCGAGCGATGGCGAGGCAACGCTGGTGACACGCGGCGCGTCAACGACCGCGCGCCCTGCCCGCACCGTTGCGCCGTCGACTGTCACGCCGCGCGCGATAAGTGCGGCACGGAGTGCGCCAGCAGCGAACAGGTCGGGACGCTCGACCACAAAGTACAAGTCGCGCTGCGCGGCGAGGCTCCCCATGGTCCCGCGCACAATCATCGTGCCCGTGGAGTCCTGCTTGAAGCTGATGCGCGAGCCGCGTGCGCCCTTCCGGATCTTCACCTCGTTGGTCAGCGGGAGCCCGCTCACCGCCGGATTGAATGACACCGAGGCGTGATCGCCCTCGGGGCGCACTATCATGGTGATCTTGTTCTCGTTGAAGCTGAGCGCCGACACGCGCGCGGCGTAGCCAGCCTGCAGGTATTTCTTCTTCCATCCGTCGGGAATGCGGCGTTCTTCGAACGCGGACGCATCGGCGACAATCGTGCCGCTCACTCGGCGAATGCCGGCCTCGGCAATCCGGCGTGCAAGCGCTTCCATGGGCGGCTCACCCGCTTCATCGGTGGCTTTGCCAGCGAGCATTGGATCGCCCGCACCGCGCAGGATCAGGTCACCGCGCAGAGTGCCATCGGTGCCAATGGCGCCAGCGCGTAGCACTTCGGTCTCGAAGTGTCCACCGACGCCGAACCGATCGAGCGCCATCGCGGCGGTGAAGAGCTTCATGGTCGACGCCGGGAGGAGCTGGTCGTCGCCGTGGTGGTTGAACAAGGTATCGCCGCTCGAGAGGGAGATGACGATGACTCCCCACTTGCCCTTGCTGCCCGTGCGGTTGAGCACGGAACGGAACTGGGCATCCAGCGCGTCGGCGCCAACGGGGCCTGCCGCGCGCGACGTGCTCGCGTGGGCGGTCGTGCTCACCGCAGGCTTCGCCGCTGACTTTGTTTTCTTGCCTTTCTTCTTCCCCGGAACGGCGGCGGCCGGACGCTTGGCGTCGACAGAAACCGTCGCACGCGACGCGGCATACTGGACCGGGGTCATGGCCCCGAGTTGGATCGGAAGGGCCAGCGCCAGCAGGGAAGCAAAAATCACGCGGTTCACACTCTAAATATGATGTTCTTGCGCCAAAGCGCCCAGAGTACACCGTACCAGAACAGCACGAAACAGAGCGCGAAGGCCAGTGACGCTACCCGAGGTTCGAACCAGGGCTGGAAGATGCTCTGGTACACCACGGACTGCACTGCGGTCTGTTTTCCGTGGAAGTCGACCTTCCACAGCGTATAAATCAGGCGCGCCATCATCCCCGATCCTACGAAGGCGATAATGGGATTCACTCCATAGATGACGAGTGGGGGGGTCCACCACGTAACGCGCCGAACATCGATAATCCACGAAATCGTGGCCAGAATCACGCAGGCCATGCCAGCGGTGAACACCACGTACGAACTGGTCCAGAGCGCCTTGTTGATTGGGAACGACCAGTGCCACATCAAGCCGACCATCATTCCGAGCGCTCCGACGGCAAATAACCCATTCAAACGCTCTTCCAGCGGGCGTTTCTCCGCGATCCAGCGCCCGGTGAAGACGCCGAGCATGGCTGTGCCGATCGCGGGGATCGTGGAGAGCGGGCCTTCGGGATCCCACGTCTTCGAGCTGACCCAAAGGTGGCCGTTCAGCAGGAGCCGATCGGTCCAGGCCGCGAGGGTTCGAGGGGCATAGTCGAGCAGGCTCGCGCCGATCGCTCCTCCCTCGCCAGGGACCGGGATCAGGGTCATGGCGAACCAATAGCCATACAAGAGCGCCACAAGCACCATCACCTGCTGCTTGAGGGTGCCGCGCATGGTAATCAGCGCCGACAGCGTGTACGCCACGCCAATACGCTGAAGCACGCCCGGGATTCGCACATGCTGCCAGCGGGCCAGATCGTAGAAGGGGAAGACGCCGACCATCAGCCCAAAGCCCACGATCATGACTCCGCGCCGAATGATCTGGCGTTGGATATCAGACTCGGTGGCCCCCCGCGCTCGGCGCCCAGACAGCGAGAGATGGGTGGTGATGCCCGCGATGAACAAGAAGAACGGGAAAATCAGGTCGGTCGGTGTCCACCCATTCCACGCGGCGTGCTCCAGCGGCGGGAAAATCGCTCCCCACGTGCCGGGATTATTGACGAGGAGCATCCCCGCGACAGTGGCACCGCGAAAGACATCGAGTGCAAGCAGGCGCTCGCGAGGGGCTTCAGAAGCAACGCTGGTCATAGAATCCTCATGTGGCAGGCGCTGAACGGCTCGCCCAATTATGCAGAGCTGACGTGTGTAATGCGAGCGTTGGCGCGTCTCCGCATGGCGGAATAGCCAACGGGCCGGCCGTACCCGAAGGTACAGCCGGCCCGTTGAAGCCACGGAAGGATTTACAGTTTACCGAACAGCAGCAGCAGCGCGGTAATCGTGAACATGGCGATAAAGAGCGGCCCGACGAACAGGGCGACAAAGAGGCGGTTGTCGTACTTGAGGTGCATGTAGTACGCCACAACAATCGCGAACTTGACCGCCGACATCACCAACAGGATCGGGACGAAGGCGCTCGAGGCAACAAACGCCGGAATGTAGTAGGCCCAGACTTCAACGATCGTGATCGCGAAGAGGATGAGTGCCACCCACTTGTACTGCTTCCAATCCGGATGCTCGTGGACTTCGTGTCCCGCATGCGAAGCGTGATCGCTCATGGTCGTCGGCCTACTGGATGAGGTAGATGAGCGTGAAGATGGCGATCCACACCACGTCCACGAAGTGCCAATACAGGGCGCAGATATCGACCACGAGCGTATCCTTCGGGGTCAGGCCGCGCTTCATGTCGATCGCGAGCAGGGTCAGGAGCCAGAGCACGCCGACTGTCACGTGCGCGCCGTGGAACCCGGTCAGCGTGAAGAACGACGAGCCAAAAAGATTGGTCGTCATCTTGAGCCCTTCGTGCACGAACGAGGTGAACTCAAACGCCTGGAAGCCAAGGAAAACGGTTCCGGCGAGCGCCGTGGTGGCGAGCCAGAACTTGGAGTTCCCCTTGATTCCCTCGTAGCCTGGCTTGCCGCGATTCTCGACCGCGGCCAGCGCCATCACCATGAACAGCGATGACATGAGCAGGACGAAGGTCGAGGCGGAGGTGACGGGGATGTTCAGAATCGGCTTGAACACTTCGCCCGTGGGCGATGTCCAAGTCTCGTGCGGGAACGGGCCGACGCGCGACTGACCCTTGTAGATCAGGTACGTCGAGATGAGTGACGCAAAGAGCATGCACTCCGACCCAATGAACGCCCAAACGGCGATCTTCCGGTTGTCGAGCCCGGTGGTCGTGTAGTGCACGTGTTCGTGCACGTGTTCGTGGTCGTCGTGCGTTGCAGTAGCAGTGGAAGTAGACATGGATTCGGTCTCCGGGTTACTCGAGCGGGCTGAACAGCCACGCGTACAGCGAGCCGATCAATAGGGCGGCACCGCTCAACGAGACCGCCATCGCGAGCGCGAAGTGGTCGAGGTGGATGAACATCAAACCGCTGAACATGATGACGATACCCAGCGCGGTCAGCAGTGGCTTGACCGTGTTGAGAGGCATCGGAATACCAAGTTCGGCGGCGGTGTGGTGCTCCGTCTCTTCGCGCAATGGGACGGCGTTGGCGCTGGCGACCTGCACCGGATCTGCATCCGCGTGCGCGGCGCCCGAGCTCATCTCCGGATGCTTGAGATCCCACAGCGGCGACCGCGAGGTCACGATCGGGATGCGCGCAAAGTTGTACTCCGGCGGCGGCGACGGAATGCTCCACTCGAGCGTCGCGGCTCCCCACGCGTCCTGCGGGGCGGGGAGTCCCCCCTTCCGGCTCTTGAAGAAGTTGATCACGAAGATGGCAGTCGCGATGATCAGCAACAACGTGCCGAGCGACGAGGCGAGGTTGAACTTCTCCCAGCCTTGCCCGGCATCGTAGGTGTAGATGCGGCGCGGCATACCCAGCAGTCCGCTGAAGTGCATCGGGAAGAACGTAAGGTTCATCGCGATGAAGGTTAGCCAGAAGTGCCAAGTGCCAAGAGCTTCGTCCATGTAGCGGCCGAACATCTTGGGGAAGTAGAAGTAAATACCCCCGAAGATGCCCATCATGGAGCCACCGAAGAGCACGTAGTGAAAGTGCGCGACGACGAAGTACGTATCGGTCTGCTGCAAATCGGCAGGCGGCGAGGAGTGCATCACACCCGAGATACCACCGATCGTAAAGAGCCCGACGAGGCCGATGGCGAACTTCATGGCGGTGACGAAGCGAATCTGACCGCCCCACAGCGTCGCAATCCAGTTGAAGATCTTCACGCCCGTCGGGATGCCGATTAACATCGTCGCCATCGAGAAGAGCGTATCGGCCACGGCGCCCATGCCAACCGCGAACATATGGTGCGCCCACACGCCGAAGCCGAGGAAGCCGATCATGATGCCCGAGTAGACCATCACGTTATAGCCAAAGAGCGGCTTCTTCGAGAAGGTCGGGAGGATCTCCGACACGAGCCCGAAGGCCGGGAGAATCAGGATGTACACCTCGGGATGGCCAAACACCCAAAACAGATGCTGCCAAAGCAGCGGGTCGGCGCCCTTGGCGATGTCGTAGAAGGCCGTGCCGAAGAACCGATCGAACAGCAGGAACACCAGCGCGATCGTGATCGCCGGGAAGGCGAGGATCAGCAGGAACTGCACGATGAACGACATCCACGTGAACATCGGCATACGCATCAGGGTCATCCCTGGCGCGCGCATGTTGATGATCGTCGTGATGAAGTTGAAGGCGGCGGCCAGCGAGCTGATACCCAAGATCTGCAGGCCCATCACCCAGAAATCGATGTTCGCGCCCGGGGAGAACTGGTTCGTCGTGAGCGGCGCATACCCGAACCACCCGCCGTTCGGGGCGATGTGGAAGAAGATCGGGAAGGTGATGAACACGGCGCCGAGCAGATACACCCAGTAGCTGAAGGCGTTGAGGCGCGGGAAGGCGACGTCCCGCGCGCCAATCTGCAGCGGAATCAGATAGTTGAAGAACGCGGCCGAGAGCGGCATGATGGCGAGGAACACCATCGTCGTGCCGTGCATCGTAAACAGCTGGTTGTACATCTCGGCGCTGATGATCGCCTGATTGGGCCGGGCGAGCTGCACACGCATAAGCCCCGCTTCGAGTCCGCCGAAGAGGAAGAAGAAGAGGGCGGTGAAGAGGTACATCGTGCCGATCCGCTTGTGATCGACCGTCGTGATCCAGCTCCAGATGCCCGTTTGCTCGGGCGCGGAGGAGGCGTAGGTGGTCATGTGAGTTCTGTCCTCGGGCTTACTTGAGCGTCATCAGATAGGCGACGATGTCGGCGATCTGCCGGTCGTCGAGGCCTGCGGCGAGCTTTTTTCCAGACTGGGGGTCAAGCTCCCCAGTGCCCAACGTGGGCATAATCGACCCCGGCTTCATCAGGCGGGAATTCTTGAGCCAGCGGGCCAGAATCTTGGCATCGCTCCTGTAAATGCCGCCGGCGATCGTATGGCGCGTGCCGAAGTGGGTCAGATTCGGCCCCGAGGCGGAGTTATCCGTGAGCCCCATCATCGTCATTTCGCCCTTCACGATATGGCAGGTAAGGCAGGGGGCCTTCCCCAAGTTCGCCATACTCGTGATCAGCTCACGGCCGGCGACAGCGTTGCCGTTCGGCAGGAGCGTGTCGTCGAACTTCACTTCGCGCTCGCCCGTGGGAAGCGGGGTGCTGGGAATCGTGTGCGCAGGAATCTTGCCGACCGGGAAGACATACCCGCTGTCGGCGGCCATGTTTGAGGCAGGTGCGGCCACAACCTTGGCGTCGCGCTTCACGCCGGGCATGCCGGGCATGCTCGCGGCCATCACCGGTGTTGCCGCAATCGGCGAGCCGAGGGCTGCGGTCTTCTGGTGATCCACCCACTTCCCAAAGTCCCCTTCGGACACGGTGTACACGTGGAAGTGCATGTTCGCATGCGACGAGCCACAGTACTCGGTGCAGAAGCCGTTGAACACCTGATCGGCGATATCAGCGTTCGGCGTGTACCAGAGGTAGTTGGTCCTATTCGAGATGAGGTCGCGCTTGCCGCCGAGGTTCGGCGTCCAGAAGGAGTGGAGCACATCCTTTGTCTTGAGCGCGAAGTTCACCGTGCGGCCGGCCGGGATGTAAAGCTCATTGGCCGTGGTAACGCCGAGTTCTGGATAGCGGAACTCCCACCACCACTGGTGACCGATGACCTCGACCTGCAGCGAGCCGGTCGCGGCCTTGGCCTGCGTCTTGAAGATCGTCTTGACCGTCGGGATCGCGATCATCACGAGGATGAGCGCAGGGATCGCGGTCCACGTGATCTCCAGCAGCGCGTGGCCGTGGACCTGCTTCGGCGCAGGACTGTTCGGACGCTTCCGGAACTTGAAGATCGTGACGAGGAGGAGCACCTCGACGAAGACGAACACAATGGTCCCGAGCAGCAACAGTCGGTTCCACAGCGCGTCGGTCGCGGTGTTTAGGTCGGTGAGATGCGTGAACGTGGAGTTGGGGTACTGATCTCCACACGCCGCCAGCGCCAGCGCAGCCACCGCAACAACCAAGGCGGTGGGTAGTCGGCGCAAATGCTTACCGGGCATTACACAGAGTCCTTTCTGATGATGTGAGTCGGGTGTGAGGCACGGACGATGCTTCCCGACCCCTCTAAGAATATCGGGCGAGCAGAGGCAGAGCAACCCAAAAGAAGAGGCGGACGTCCTGTTTACTCTGCGAGGACGTCCCCTACTTTCCTCCCGTGTAAAGAGCAACCCAGCAAAGGGTTAGCCCACCCAAGGATCAGTGGAACCCCGAAGCGCCGCCGGCTGTTTAGGCGTCTAGTAACCATGGCGAGAGTTGGTCAGCAGCACGCACGCGTTGTTCCGAGCTGAGGTGGCGGGCACCACGAACGGTCCCCACGCACTCCGTGCTTTCGCAGTGACAGGTAAAGGGCTCCGCCATGTCGCGTTCCGTGGTGTTGTAGTCGAAGGTGATCGGCTCTCCGACCCGGATTGCTCGGCGCGCCCAGGCGGCGCGATCGCGAATGCCAACTGTCGGCTCGCAATGGTGGTTCATGTAGCGCCAGAAGTAGCGCTGCACGACCTCTTCCTCACTGCGCGCGCAGTCTTGGTCGAGGTGGAGGGTGCTCCCTACTTGGAGCGAGTAGCGCGTTGGGGTCGGCGTTTCGTGGCCCGTGATGTCAAAAAGGAGCGTGCCGGCCGCAATCGGCGCGGTGGCCACCAGGCGCCGGTCGGCTTGGGTCACTAGGACTCCAACAAGGGGCGAGTCGCACGGCAAGAGCGTCCCCGGGGAGTGGCCCGGAGACGCGGTGTCTTGGTGCTGCCCATCAGCGCTGGACGTGCTCATGCGTTGCCTATGCGCGCCTCACGCACCGCAGCCCCCCGCACGTCCGCCGCCACGTCCGCCGGCCGCTGGTGTGGGTGCCGGCTCCGCGGTGGGTGCCGGAGCAGCCTTGGGCCAGACATTGTCGGACGCATCACGATCTGGGAAGCGGCAGAAGGGGTCGAAGGCGACCTTCTCAATCTTGCGCCCGCCAAAATTGAGCGCCGCGGTGAAGGTGCGATCGCCCGCGAACCAGACATCAACGGGATACGTCACAATCGCGGTGACGCTGTCGAGCATCCTGGCGTTGGCCATCGGCTTGATGGGTGCGCCCTTGGCCTCAAAGACGACCTTGAGCACGACCGGTGACGGCATCTGCCCGTCTTGGCGCACCACGACATTGGTGGTCGCGCCCTTGGTGATGACGCTCGCAATCGAACCGTCGACGCTCTCGGTCGTGAAGAGCCAGTAGTACCAGAACCAGCTCAGGTCCTTCTTGAGGGCCTTGTTCATGAAGAACATGTAGTCCCACGGGGACGGATGCTTGAACATCCAGGCCTTGCCCCAGTCGCTCTGCGCCTTCCACACAGCAGAATCGCCCACGACGCCGCCGAGCATGGAGAGCATCAGTGGGGTTTTGGAGTAGGTGGTGAAGCTGTAGTACTGCGGGCCCGCGTAGTTCGCGTTCCACATCATGGGGGGTTCGGCTTCGTTGCCACTGGTGCGGCCGTAGCTCTGCCCCTGTCCGTCGAGCACGGGTGGTGTTTTGCGGCTGTCGGCGGCCGAGAGGATGTTCATGTACTGGTTGAAGCCTTCGTCCATCCAGCCGTACCAGGTCTCGTTGTTGGAGACCGTCATGGGCCACCATTGGTGGCCAGTTTCGTGGTCGGCGGCGCCCTGGTTGGAGTTGATGACCATGGGGTACTCCATGCCGGCGCTGGGGCCGTCCTGGAGCGTCATCTGCGGGAACTGGTAGGGGAACCAGAGCCCCGAGTAGAACTCGAGCGCGTGGCGGGTGATGGGGCCCGCGTTGGCGAAGATCGACGCGTTGCCGGGGAGGAAAAACATGTTCACGGGGATCGCTGTCTTCCCCGGGATTGTGGCACGAGTGGCGGACCAGTTGAACTTCTTGGCGGTGGCCCAGGCAAAGTCGTTGACGGTGTCCGCAACAAAGTGCCAGATCAGGCGATCTCCAGCGGCAGTCGCCTTGCCGGGGCCGACTTCATCGGTCCCGATGATGGTGCGGACCTCGTCGCTCTCGAGCACGTGGGTCAGCCGCTCGCGGGCGGTGGCGGTCAGCACCTGCTCGGGATTTTGCAGCAGCCCGGTGCCGCTCACGACCCAGCCGGCGGGCACATCGATGCTGACGTCGAACTTTCCGAAGTTATTGTAAAACTCAGAGGGGCCGAGGTAGAGCTCTGGGTCCCAGCCGCGGAGGTCGTCGTAGACGGCGACGCGTGGATACCACTGTGTCGGCTGGTAGAGCGTGTCGGCCCAGCGCTGGATCATGCGGTGGTTGGCGCCGGGGCCGCCGGGGATCTTGTGGCTCCACTCAACTTCCAGTGTGGCGCGTCCCTTGGCGGGGATCGGGTTTACCAGCGAGATGGTGGCGCGGCTGGTGTTCATGCCGCTCGCACGATTTTCGGTCGCTGCTGCAGAAGCGCCGCCGCCACGTCCGCCGCGACCGCCGGCTGCAGCCGCGAGGTTCACGGGCTGGCCATTGACCGACATCTTCGTGATGACGAAGCCGTCGGTGTTCTCGCTCGGCACCCAGGGCGAGAGATGCGGGCTCTGGAAGAGGAAGAGATTTTGGTCGAGCCGCATCACGATGCTCGCGAGCGAGTCGGCGGTGTTGTTGCTGATCACGATCGATTCGCGCCCAGTGATGCGCGAGGTGGTCGGATCGAGCTTGGCGTTGATGGTGTAGTCGGTGCGTAGCTGCGCGTAGTTCTTTCCCGGGCGTCCCGTGGAATCGCGCGTGCCGGCGGCGAACGCCTTGCGGATGATGTTGGTCAGCGGAATGTCGCGTCGCACGGCGCGCTCGGGGAGCTTGCTACTGCTCTGTGTCGAGAGCGGGGCGACGACGGCGCTGCCGGCGACGAGTGCCAGCAGGAGGGGTGTGCGGACGGTCATAAGAAGCCTCGGGGTGAAGCAGAGAAGCTAGTGCAAGCCGGTGCGAATGGCGATCTGGGTTCGGTTCACGGTGATCCCCAATCTCTATTTGTTGGCGTCCAGGAGCTTCTTCCGCTCCTGCCAGCTCTGCCCGTCGGTGATCCACTTCGCGGCCGGCTCTCCCTTCAGGTAGTGCCCGAACCACTGGAGGATGCGCCGCTCGTAGTCAACGGCATTTTCTTTCTTGCCGAGCCCGTGTCCTTCGCCGGGGTAGAGCAGCATGACGACGTCTTTTCCGGCACGGCGCGCATAGTTGTAGAACTCCACGCCTTGGCGCATGTCCACCGTGGGGTCATCGCCTCCGATCTCCAGCAGCAACGACTTGGCGGGCATTACGTGGATTTTGTCGAGTGGCGAGTTCTTGACCATGGCGGCCATGTCCTCCCACGGGGCGACTTCCATGCGGAACTGCCCGGTTTCCCAGTGGTCGAACTCGGGCACGGAACTCCAGTGCATCTGGCCCGCAAAGCTGATCATGTCGCTAATGCCGGCGCCGGCGACGGCGGTGGCGAACAGCGTGCTGTGCGTCGCCAAGTAATACGCTTCGTACCCACCCTGTGAATGCCCCGTGTGTCCGACGCGCGCCGGATCCACCAACCCGCGTGCGATCA
>Ga0114971_10001076_pt1 | contig 18462 bp, 10 predicted proteins | sample M_140625_MF_Meta_FD_87320 | JGI IMG/M metagenome (GOLD analysis project Ga0114971, IMG submission 87320) | Freshwater microbial communities from Lake Montjoie, Canada to study carbon cycling - M_140625_MF_MetaG | ecosystem: Environmental > Aquatic > Freshwater > Lake | place: Lake Montjoie...
AATAATCAGTTTTTTTCCATTTTTTACCCATTGCCATCTCATTTCTGTTTTATTTCTTAATTTCTTACTTAATTTCTTACATGTTAATTCCATTTTTTTAGCAGTATACTCATCATTTACATAAATTGTAAATAATAACATTAATAAGTATACTTATATTTTATTATGGATAAGGAGATATTATTTTCCAAAATAAATTTGGTTTTTTAATAAATATTTCAGGAAAAAATACAAATAATACGCAAAATAACGTTGAAAATAATTGTAATATAGATAATATTTTCTCATTATTACCTAATTTATTTTGAAAAAAATAGTGAATTATTGATAAACTAAATGGAGACATTATTATATAAAATATCGCTAGTATAGTCGTTTTTAGAGAAGAAAAAAAATAGTTTTTGTTAAAAGACGCAATATAATACGATACAAGTATAATAACATAAATCATACTAAATAAAAACATCAAACTCGAAAAAAAGGATAATATAATTTCGCCATAAGATAGTTGTTTCTTTTTTTCATCTGTTAAATTCGGGTCTGCCAATCGGTAGATAATCAGACCAAAAAGAGTAATAGAACATAATAAAACGAACAAACTAAAATAATCGATTTTCATATACTTTATTTTATAAAAAGAATCCGCTTAAAATAAAAGGGGGGGGGGAATATATATTTTGGGATTTTTTTGGATAGTATAATTTGTGAGTTTGAAATAAAATTCAGTAGCACTTTTATAGTATAAAAACAGCAGACAAAATTTTTTTGAGTAAAGTATATAAACAGTATATAAAATCGCAGAATTTTTTTAAGTAGTTTATAAAAACACGGTTTCCGCTACGCGCGGGGCGTGTTCGGCCGCGCGGTTTGTTATTTCACACACGGAATGACTGTATTTTATACAAAAATTATGGTGGAATTTTATAAAATTGTCTGGATAAAGTAAGAGGGTGAAATATTTTATTTTTTTCAGTAAATTGTGATTTTTATGAAAAAGAGTGCGGTTTTGCGCGGTTGATATAATTTTCAGTAAATTTATTTAACGCGTTTTTATAAATCATAAAACATATGGATTGTTTCTACTGTTTTTGTAGTTATATTATCTGGATGAATCCAATAATTTATTTGTTCTTTTAATGTATTTAACCTTTTATCCCATTCTTTTGATTTTTTAACTACACAAATACCTTTTTTATTTACACCCCAGCATGATTTTATTACTATTTCGTTTTCTTCATAATCATCTGGATTAAATCTAATAAATACAATCGGTTTATGTCCTACATCATTGGATAATTCCATTATACGTTTATTTTCACAACTACAATCATATTCTCTATGCTGGTTTTCATCTACTTCAATAATAATTATTTGATATCCTAAATCTAAAAATAAATCAGGTCGTCTTTTGGAGCAACCATCCAATATTTTTTTATCAGATATCCAAGTTAAATCTGGAAATGTTGTTTTCACAAATTCAATTACCGCATATTCTTTGGTCTTGTAATTTCTTGAAACTGGTTTATCTGGAAAAAAATTCATATAACAATATAAACAATATCCATCGTATTTTTCTGAAACCAGTGTTGAACATAGATAACTTTTACATTTTTTATTTTTTACATCAACCATTCCTTCCAATTTATGAGTTGAACAATATAACGCTTTTGTCGAGCCTTCTTTATTATAATATGGTATAGTCTTACATCCTTCATGAATACAAGTACGACTTATTATATTTATCATTCCTTCCAATTTATGAATAGAACAATATAATGGTTTTGTTGTACCTTCTTTGTTAAAAACTGGTTGAATCTTACATCCTTCATGAATACAACTACGACTTATTATATTTATCATTCCTTCCAATTTATGTGTTGAACAATATAATGGTTTTGTTGAGCCTTCTTTATTATAAGATGGTTGAATCTTACATCCTTCATGAATACATGTTTTATGTTTTACATTTACCATCTCTTCCAATTTATGAGTTGAACAATATAACGCTTTTTTTGAGCCTTCTGTGTTATAAGATGGATAACTCTTACATCCTTCATGAATACATTTATAACTTATTACATCAACCATTCCTTCCAATTTATGTGTTGAACAATATAACGCTTTTGTTGTACCTTCTTTATTATAAGCTGGTCGAATCTTACATCCTTCATGAATACAATTTTTATTTTTTACATCAACCATTCCTTCCAATTTATGTGTTGAACAATATAACGCTTTTGTTGTACCTTCTTTATTATAAGTTGATATAATCGTACATCCTTCATGAATACATTTATGACTCATTACATCAACCATTCCTTCCAATTTATGTGTTGAACAATATAACGCTTTTGTTGAACATTCTTTGTTAAAAGTTGGTATAATCTTACATCCTTCATGAATACATGTTTTATGTTTTACATTTACCATTCCTTCCAATTTATGAGTTGAACAATATAACGGTTTTGTTGTACCTTCTTTATTATAAGTTGGTCGAATCTTACATCCTTCATGAATACATTTATGACTTCTTATATCAACCATTCCTTCCAATTTATGTGTTGAACAATATAACGCTTTTGTTGAACCTTCATTTGTATAAGATGGTTGAATCTTACATCCTTCATGAATACATTTATGACTTATTACATCAACCATTCCTTCCAATTTATGTGTTGAACAATATAACGCTTTTGTTGAACCTTTTTTGTTATAAGATGGTCGAATCTTACATCCTTCGTGAATACACATTGTTTTATAAATAATATAATTTAACAATTATTTAAATCAATTTTTTGGATTCGGAATTGAAATTGGAATTTTAAGTAAACTCATTTTACTCGTTTTTTCTTATAACTCGTTTTTTCTAAATTGAATTTCTTGGAGGCGTTCGGAAGGTAAGTTACGGTCATCCCACAGAATCCAAGTTTCCGGCTTGGAAAATCGATCTTTTTACCATTTGAAGTGACGTATCGCGGGACATCGGTCGCCCATTTTTCGTATCTATTATAAGATGCGTGAATTCGCGTCCTGTCTTTTACAAGAGGGTAGATATACCGATTTAAGTACAACTGGTCGAGACTCCATTTAGTACTATCTGGACTTTGATAAAACTCCCAGAATTTGAGTATATGTTGGGGTGTTGCTAAGAGTTTGTTCCGGACGCCCCAAAGGCCCGCCATTATTAGCGACCGATTTGCCGGATGGTCCCTTATTATATGAACATCTTTATCACTGTTATTCAACCAATCTTCTACTAAATAATAATCACGTTTCATTAATCGGGAGTCCGCATCGCGAAATATTACGATGTCATTATTGATATCGAATCCTGCCAGAAATCGCAACATTGTGTTCTTGAAATGGTTCGGGACATTCACATATTCGCATTCTACATTCTTCATACGTTTCAGTTCTTTGATTAATACCTGGTTTGCGGTTTTGGTGTAATATACATACATTATCCAATCTGGAAATATAGACTCTAATAATAGCGCATTTTCATAAAGGCCGTAATTATATATATGACTTTCGCCCCATACACAAAAACTTATTACTTTTCTCATATAATATATACAGATATAAAACATTTGATGATTTATATCTCTTGAGTTTATATATGACAAAGTCATATATAAAACTGTACATTTATTTTTTAATGGGTGTTTTACACATTTTTTAATTTATAAACTGACATTGTGAGAATGCTCCAAGTATATTAGACGATAGAATCGAATTTTTTTTGGATAGGTGAGATAGTCATCGCAATGACGCTACATCTCGGGGGTGAGATAATCATCGTTGCTGACGCTACATCTCGGGGGTGAGATAATCATCGTTGCTGACGCTACATCTCGGGGTCCATATCAGCAGCTGGACCCCATCCTCATGAAACGACATGAGGAAGACTGCGTTTATTTAGTTCTGGCCAACCTTATTGACTCGTTAGAGTATTAATACCAGCTTCTGAATGACTAACCACTTCATCCAAAAGGGGGAGTTTTTACATCCCAATTTACATAAAAATTTTGTTTCGATTTACCATCAATTTTTATAAATTAAATTATTTACCTATTACGTAAACTGATTTTCTAAAAATGAAATTTACTTCTTTGGAAAATAGTCTATTTTCCAACGTTTGTTCTTGTAAAAAAGGTTTCCCGATTTAAATTCTTTTAGCATACCCAATCTTACTCCATAACCATCTTCATCCAGTTTTATCACGGATTTTGATTCATCAATGTAATAAGTATTACCTGCTTCATCATGAATCTCGTCCGCGTCCAACATACAATCGTCGCTGTCTTCTGGGTCTTCGGGGTCTTCGGGTTCTGAATCTGAGCTGGATTCTGATTCACGAGCCGCAGCCGGAGCCGCAGCAGAAGCAGCAGAAGCCGGTTTTAAAGTATCTATAACTTTTGAAACTATCATATCTACTTCGGAGGTTTCAGAAGATGGGTCAGAATCTGGGTCTGAATCTGAACTTATTGGTTCTTTCGCTTTTGGAACAGGAACTTTTTTTAACGATTTTGTCGCCTGAGCAGAAGCTTTTTTTAAAATAGAAGGTACAGCAGTCACAGCAGTCACATTTGATTTAAGGACCTGAACATGAGCAGATATTGGGGACAAACCCGGTGCGGGAGGAGGGGCCGGAACAGGTGTGATTAATGATGTAGATAAATACATTTTACAATATTCTCTTACTGATGTATCGAGTAAAAGAATATATTTTGAATTTGTTAATATTTTCATATTAGAAACATCTATTTGATTTGTTCCTATATGGCGAGCACAATAATTATTATTACATTTGTCTTTTGGCATACGGCATTGGGAATAGTATTTTCTTGTTACTTTGTCATAATATAAATTTTCGTCTTCGTTTAAAAATTTATCACGACGTGGTATTTCTTTTACAATACAATAACAATTACAACGATTTGGGTCAAATGTTTCTACAAACGGTTTTATATTGATTTCTGTATTTGAACCTTTTACAATTAAACTACATAATTCAATCAATTTTGTTTTTGATATTTGAAAATCAGTTTTATTAAATGATATTGATGAATCTGATAGCCGTAAATTGTTTATTGAAATATCAACCACATGATGTGGTATTTCTGGAAAAGATGACGGATTTGTCAACAATTCTAATTCATTTAATCGATTTCGAATCTCTTCTATTAAGTTGGATATTCTTGACATTTTATTAATATATACCAATTATTCTATTTTTTATTCAATTTTTATTTAAAAATTATTTATAAAAAATATTTTATAAATATTCTGGGGGACGGTTTGTGAAAATAAGAGGGGGATTTATTGAGAGGGAACGGGTTTGTGAAAATAAGAGGGGGATTTATTGAGAGGGAACGGTTTGCGGATTTAGAAAAATAAGAGCATATATATTAGAGAGATTCTTTTAAACTAGTTTTTGGATAATTGTTGTTGAAAAATAAGAGGGGGATTTATTGAGAGGGGAAGGTTTGTGAAAATAAGAGGGGGATTTATTGAGAGTGGAAGAAGGGTTTGTGAAAATTAGAGAATAATAATTAGAGAGATTCTTTTAAACTAGTTTTTGAATAATTATTGTTGTGAAAATAAGAGGGGGATTTATTGAGAGGGGAAGGTTTGTGAAAATAAGAGAATAATAATTAGAGAGATTCTTTTAAACTAGTTTTTGAATAATTATTGTTGTGAAAATAAGAGGGGGATTTATTGAGAGAGAACGGGTTTGCGGATTTAGAAAAATAAGAGCATATATATTAGAGAGATTCTTTTAAACTAGTTTTTGGTGAAATAAGAGGAGAATTTATTCATAGGGAATGGATTACGTTTTGAAAAATACATTATATTATATTATTCAATTATTCGATTTTAAGATAAATAAAAAAGAAAATTTATTTATCTTAAAATAAAATGAAAAGTTTTCATTAAATAATTTAACCTAGATAATTATGTAAAAATTTAACTATTTAGAAAAATAATATATTTAATATATACGCAGAAAAATTGATTTTTTTTACACTATTTTTTACATTTTTATAATATCTTTAATGGATGATAATAAATATCGAAATATATATAATGCTATGAATTCTAATTATTCATATCAAACCTATTATATCAATTCTACTACTACAAATAATAATAATCAGTCAAATTATACTATTTCACAAGAAAAATTCAATTCTATTAAACAAGATATTCAAAAATATATCAATAAATAAATTATTTCTTAGCAATACTATCTTATTTTATTTATATTATAATATATGAATAATATTAATTCTAGAATATATATTCCACAAAAAAATATTAAAACAAATGGAACTAGAAATATTCAACAAAAAAAGGAATCATTTGTTAAAATGAATGGAACCGGAAATATTCAACAAAAAAAGGAATCATTTGTTAAAATGAATGGAACCGGAAATATTCAACAAAAAAAGGAATCATTTGTTAAAATGAATGGAACTGGAAATATTCAACAAAAAAATATTAAAACAAATGGAACTAGAAATATTCAACAAAAAACGGAATCATTCGTTAAAACAAATGGAACTAGAAATATTCAACAAAAAACGGAATCATTTGTTAAACCTACAATTATGGATATTATTAAAAAAAAAAATAATGAAATTAAAATTGGGGATATGGATGGGTTGGGGAAGGAAAAGGGGAAGAAGAACAATATGACTCCTAGATTTGTATATTTGTATAAAAATAAATTTGAAATTGAAGCTGTTAATAATAAAAATTATATGAATGGATTATCACCATTATCCGGATATGAACCTACTTATAACCCTAAAAAATGGAATAATAATAAAAATATTAAAAATAATAATAACTGCTACTCTTACTCTGTTAATAATAAAAATAATCAATTTGGTAAACCACAACCGGGATATTTCTCTGGATTTAATCATATACAAAATAAACAATATAAATGTGTATCATTCTTTAAAAGAATATTAAATGATATACCATCCGTTTATTTAACTTCATTCAAACAAAAATGTAAAAATGGATTCACAAAAGCATTCTTCGCTATTGATTCTAATAAAAATGAACATGATTACCACTTTTATAGACAAGATAATAATCAATTATGGTCTCACAAACCTGGTACTACTAATGTCATCAATTATGATGCTGATTATAAAATTATTAAAAATCCATATAAAGCTAACAGAAACTATATACATTATAATTATGATAAACCTTGCTTCTTCTTCTGTCTTAATAATAAATTCGGTAAAACTAAAGCTAAAATTTAAAATTAAAAATAAAAAAAAGGAAAAAAATGGAGAGAAAGGAGAGAAAAGGAGAGAAAAGGAGAGAAAAGGAGAGAAAAGGAGAGAAAAGGAAACAGGAAACAGGAAAAATTATTTAAATTATATATTTTTTTGATTTAACTTTTTTTTGAAAAAAAAGTTATTATACAGAAACCCACCGATAAAATTTCTGAACATCTGGAATTTCACTTATTGGAATGAATTGGCTGTTATAAAAAATTAATTTGCTCGGATTGTCCGTACAAAATGTATTATAACAATAAAAACGTTTTAGCTTTTTTGATGTAGTCGCAGTTGTTGTTGCGCTAACTCCATATCCAGATAAATTATCTCCTGTGCTATTCCCATTGTTTGAACTACCGCCATTGAAAGCTCCCCAGCCATTTGTTGTTGCTTGTTCTAACCAAGTTGTTTGATTCCAGTATTCGTACTCTAATGCGGGCATACTTTGTGGATTTTTGTAAGAACATGTCCTACAACATGATATATAATTACAACCACAATTATTACATTTATTAGTGTTTGTCATTTTATAATATAATGATATTTTATTTTCATAAAGAAACATTATTATTATATGATTTCTTATATTTCTTATCTACATAAGGTTTTGTATCTCCATAAGGTTTATTATAGGGTTTTGTATCTCCATAAGGTTTATTATAGGGTTTTGTATCTCCATAGGGTTTATTATAGGGTTTTGTATCTCCATAGGGTTTATTATAGGGTTTTTTATGATGTTGATGTTCCTGACCACGATTATTTTTCTTGTTTTCTGTAAATTTTTCAATTTCATTTACTAAATTTTTTCTAATTTTTAAAAACTTTTCTTTCTTTGCTTCATCTGTGGTTGAATTTATCAATGTCTGGACTTTTGTCAACATTGCCTTCGCCTTCTCAAAATCGGGGTTTGATTCTAATAATTTTCCTTTTATTATTTCTTTTACTATTTTTAGTTGGTTGTAAATGATTACTGAATAAACTCCTAAACCGTTTAATATACGCATCTTTAAATCATAATCTGTTTTTATTGTATCTTTTGTAAATGATTTAATTATTGTTTCAATTGTATATGTTTTATAATATTCTGTATATGCTTCATACATCATAAAATATATTTGTATAAAATAAATACTTTTATTTTCATCATTTCTCTTTTGTGGATGATATTGTTCACCAGAAATTTTTTTTTTATGTGTTGTTCCTGTAAAAAAATCATTAACTTCTCGTATTTCTTTATCAAAACTTTCTTTACCACATATCATTATTCTTTTTTTATATTGTTCTTCGATTTTTGATTTTAATTTATTATTTAATATTGAAATAATTAATTCCATTTCATTTTTTAAAATACTAAATTTAAGAACACGTTTTATTCCTTCTATTTTTTTTTGTTTTTTTTGAATCTCTTTTTCGTCTCGTGGTGTTTTCTCTTCTAATATTTTTAGTTCGTTTTCATACTGAATTCTGAGGTTAATTTTACTAATTTTCTCTTCCGGTGTTTTTGCGAGTTTTGAATTACTATTATAACCACTACGATTACTTAATCCAACATTTGTTCGAATATCAGTATTGTATCTGTCTTGAAGTTTAGTTATAAATTCATTAAAATTACCTCTTTTAAGTTCAGTTTTAATATTATTTTTATCTATTGCTGCTTCTGTTATATAAGTAAATATTTTTCTACCAGTAAGTAAAAATTTTTCTAAATTTTTTTTTGTTTTAGATTGTCGACTAGTACCAGTCCGACGTATTGTTTGTCTCTCATTTTTAGATTTATTATTCTGTGACCGAGATTGCTGCTGTTGCCGAGGTTGCTGCTGTTGCCGAGGTTGCTGCTGTTGCCGAGGTTGCTGCTGTTGCGGAGGTTGCATCGGAGGTGGAGGTGGAGGTGGAGGTGGCGATGTCGATGTCGATGATGATGATGATGTCAGTGAAGTTTTATTTTCACCAGCACTTTGATTAAAAGTAGTATTTAAAGTAGTATTTGAACTATTATTCAAACTATTATTCGAACTATTATTTAAACTCGTATTTATTTTTATATCTTCTAATTCCTTTATAAAGTCTTCATTTAAAAATAAATATTTTGTTAATGCTACGCCCTTCTTTTTAAGTAAGCTTTCTAATTCAAATTCTGTATTGCTTGAATTAGTTGAACCAACTTCATATTTAAGTATTTTTTTTATTTTACTTGATATATTTTGTTTTGAATTACCTTGTGGTTTTTTTTGTTTATTTTTTTGTTGATTGTTTCTTTTTGGACCTCCAAATAAAGAATCTGAACCACCTTCATAATTATTATATCTTTGTGAAAATCTATATTGTGAATTGTAAGAAGATGATGGTGATGAAGAATCCGTTTTAGTTGTTGATTCATGTATTGTTTCATCAATCTTATCTGTCTTTATATCCTTTATATTTAAACTACCATTCTCAAATATACTAAATAATTTTGAATAAATATCTATTTTAACTAATGGTTTAAATTCAGTATCTTTTTCGAAACCTTCAAAATTTAATTTATCTGTGTTTGCGACTTTATCATTTGGATAATTTCTAATTTCATTTCGTAATCTGTCTAAACAATTATTTAATTTTTGTTGTGGAATTTGTGGAGGAAAACCCATTAATGATTGAATTACTATCAGTATTAATTCTCGAAATTCTGTACGTAAATGAGATATATTTTTACCTTTTAATCCAAATATGTCCACAAAATCAATAATATTATCTTTTTCTATGACATCCTGTAATTCAGGAATTAAAAAACTATTTGGGGCCTGTGGTTTTCCATTGATTATAATTGGTGCCTGTTGAAAAGGAATTGTAGACTCTGTATAATCTAGCGTTTTTTTCAATTTCATAATACTCTGTTCTGTTTTTGATATATATTCATTCATTTTATTTAATATCTTCCTCAAATCAGATAAATATTCTTCTATTCCACGCCGTTGTTTTATTGTTTCTAAATGAATAAAATATTTATTGTAATAATCTCCTAATATTTTTGGTAGAACTGCCCTTATTATTCCAAAATCATGAAGCGGATTTATTGTTTCAAATTTCTTAACTGATATTTCCAGCTCAGACATGTTTTTCATTTGACCATTCGGGCCCATAACTTGCGTATTAAATTGTTGCGGATATAGTTGGTACTGTTGCTGTTGGGCTGGTTGATATGATTGAGTCAATGTTGTTGTTGGAAGTGTTTCTAAATAATTAAAATTGCTGTTGTTATTAGTCATATATTATATATATGAATAAAAAAATATAGAATATAAAATGAGTCTACCTTTGAATTGTATTCTGAACACCTACAACAGAATATTCAAAAAAAGAATAACCAGTCTTCATATCAATACCTTTGGTTGATTCAAACATTTCCATTTTTTGTTGGATGTTTTGCGCAAACTGGGGTTGACTAATAAATAATGAACACTGACTTAAATCCTGCTTTAATACCTTCGAGCAGTATGATGTTAGAACTTTGGATATCAGTGAAATTGCTGGAATTGAATTGTTCATCATTGAAATCAGATGACCATTGTTTGCGATTAGATTAAAAAAGTCGCTTCTACCCTGCGCAATCCGGCGGAATCCCATACTTCCATCAGTCTTCAACATTCTCGCAAAATGACGGAAGTCAATCGCCATCCAACGGTCTGGATTTGATAAATCTGACGTAATCGCAGTTAACATAAGATATCCAGTTCGATTCAGCCTCGCATAAATCGTTTTTTGAGTTATTGGGTATAATTTGATAGTAATTAGTCGACCCTGTATCATTGAATTAAATACATCAATCATGTAAAAATTATTATCATTAAATACGATACTACCTTTTCTAGTCATAATTTTAATTGCCGGTAAATAAAGAGTCTTCCCATTAAATGAAAGCCGCATATCCTTCCAAAACTGCGATGACAAAACCCGCATCTTTTGTTCTGCTGTTAAAAGACTTTTCTGGATTGGATAACTACTACCAGATGCCGGCCCTCCAATTATACCAGATGGAACTGTTTTTGAACCAGTGCTTATAGATGTATACAATGAGTGAATCGATGATAAATAAGTCACAGGTGTTTTAGGAATATCAGAAAACTGTAATAAATGAATATTCTGAGAAATATTCTTCAATGCGTTTTGTCCATATTTCTGAATAATGTTATTCGTCTTTCGAGCAATCAATTGGCGCAACTCTTTATCCATCTCAGTATCTATTTTTTTTTCTTCCGTATTTAGTGTATTAATGAAAATGTTTCCAAGTGCGCTAGTTGGGTTCTTATTCATAAATAGTTGATGTGTTAATTTTGAAACCTCTAATTGAATAATTGCGTAAGTTCCTTGCTTTAATTTTTTCATAAAGCGGGCCTGTTTTTTTACAGTTTCATCTAATTTTGAATTTTTTATTACATTTTGTGTCTGATATATTGTTTTGTCATCAGTTAATTTGAGTTCATCTTTACGATATTGACTGTATTTTGCCATGACTTCCTTTCCTAATTCTACGAGTTTTAAATCTCGCAATTCTTTTTGTGATATCATATTAATCAGACCAAAGTTTTTTAATAATTCATCGCGTAGTTTAGCAATCGTAGATGCTGATACACTCGATTTGAAAATGTTCAACTTCAAGTCCATATAATTCAAAAAAATAGACCTCGAATTTGATACATTACTATAATAAGTGTCCAAAACTTCTGAAAGATATTCAACCATTTCATTATTCTGTAATGGGGCACCCAAGGATATAATCTTGTCTTTTATTTTAGGTTCATCCTCTTCGGTCCCAATTGATAAAAACTTATACAAACGCTTATACGTTTCCTTATAATCAATTTCATCACAAGTCTCGGGATTTAAAAAAGCAATTGGGTAATTCTCTTTTGTAAATAAGTCAGCATCAGATATGAAATTAGTTGGATTTGTATAATGACTTGATTTCTTAAATCCAACATAAACGGTCCCTTTTAATTCTGAAAATGAGATACGGTCTCTTGCGTTTTTTAGTTTCGCTGGGCTTGAGTCTAATTCTGTTTGATAACGAGGTTGTGCTGGTGCTGCTGGTGCTACTGTTGCTGGGATTGAATGGTCGGGAATAATGTCAGATTCTGATAGTTGAATTGGATTAGCACCGTCGAAAGAAGTCTTTTCCTCAGTTGACACAATAATCAAGTCCTTTGGGTCTGAATCATTTATTTTGAAGTTTTTATTAATCATAAAATTGATATAATCAAGTAAGTTATTAAGCATTCCTAAATTTGCGGATTTATATTTTCCAGATAAGGCATCTATCATTTTTAGGTCATCTATCATTTTATTGTATAAATTATAAATATACAGTCCATACATATAAAACATTGAATAAATAAGCATAATTGAACCAAAACGACATTTTCTAATAAATGAATTATCATCTTGTGGTGTATTAAATAAATGAATTAAAGCATTTTTCATACCAGTATTTGAAATTCGTTCATTCGGGTTTAAAACATTATGGGTCGTCGTAGAATCCTCATAAAAAATATTTTTTTGATTTTGTGGATTATTTGCGGTATGTGATAAAATAAGGGTTGAACTAAGTGTTGAAACTGGCGGCTTTGTTGCGGTTGGTGGGGTTCCATGTACTTGTCTATCTGGTCCACCTGTTATTGTTCCAGCAGGTGTAATTTCCGAATTTCCTGGACCACATTTTAAAACAATAAAATTATGTGCGCCCCCACCACCAGTCGCATGGAAAAAATTACGGAATGTAGTTGATTCAAATTTTCGAATACCATCATAAGACATATTCTCCATATCTAATTTATTTCCTTCCAATAAATACTTTAATCCTTCACATTCTGGACGAATCTTTATAAAATCTTTCCAGTTTATAGTTGGAGCCGGAATACTAGTAAATCCAATTATCGCAGAAATCATCTGACATGGGCTTCCTAGTGATAAATTTCCAAAGTTTGATGAAGGCCATCCAATTATTCCACGAATACACTGACGCAATACATCATTTTCTCGACCTGGATTTATCGAATTATTATTCATTGAACCAATTACGGGCCACTTTCCACGGCGCTCTACATCACTCTCTATTATTGAAACTGCTTCATTCTCTTTTGCTCGATTATCTGGAAATAATCCACCACCATCACTACCGACGCCTTCGATAACTTTATAGGCGCCCAATCTTTCATAGTTACGATTCTTATTTTTATAATATGACATATAATCTCTTCGTGCCTTTGTTATATTTTCCGAATATTTTTTAACCAAATGAAATTTTTTTAATTCAGTTTCAAATGTATCTACAGAATTTAAATCCTTCTCCAACATTTGAATATTATACCGTGTCATTCTTTTGCGATTTATGTTTGATATAAAACTAGTAGGGTCTTCCTGTGGAATAATATGGGATACAATATCAATCATACTTAATATACTAACCGCATTTGGAGATTTTAATAATTCTACTGGTATATAATTTGTCATCTATTATATTATAATATTTATTATTTTTTAGAAAATATATCCAAAAAATAAAATAAGTTTAATGAAGACTGTCTCCAAATACTAAACCAAGCAAAATAATTTGTTCTCGAGATATATACCGAACATAAGAGTCCATATCTTTATTACTTACATTATTTATTAAAAGCTTTGCGTTATTATTCATTCTAACTTTTGATTGAAATTTTACAATTGGTTCCTGTTTATTCAATTTAGCAATATTCGCCAATGAAGGTAATATCTGAGATTTTGCTAGTGATGGAATTGTACTGACTGCTGTCTGAATATGTAGTTTAAAATAACTGTCATCAACATCAATTCGAGTTGGCATTGAAAATAATAAATCATATGCCCAAGAACGAAAAGCGCGAGCATTTAATATTGCGTGCTTCTGTATTTTATAAATCTGAAATGAAGTTTCTGATTTTGTTGATAAAACCATTATAGCTGGTTTTCCATTGGTGAAGTTACTCGGGCGATTATCATGAAGAATACTCTTTAATTGCTCAACTGTTGACCCTTGGATAAATATAGGCTCTAATATCTTCTTCTTCGGTTTGGACCCATTTTTCATATATTCAAAATAGAGTTCACCCTTCAATAATTTTCTATATGTAGTATCCTTTGTAAAATCAGTTTGAAGTTTAATTAACATATTATTTGGAGAATATATTTCGTGTTTGTGATGGTCCGTATAAACTCGAATCTCTTTTTTCAGAATTTCAGAATATGATTTAATAGAATGTGTGCTTGTGGCCATCGAAAAAATATCAACCAAAAAAACTTCATTATCCATCAAAACATAAGTAAATAAACGAAAATACTTTCCATGGACTTCGGTTGTTCGATTTCTAAATGATTGTTCCATAACCTTCCACCAATCTTCTGTATCACTATTCTGGTCCCTTAACTGAGTATGAATCAATTTAGTAAATAATTCGAATGTCTTTTTTTTATTAGTGGTTTTTGATAAATCAAAACCAGATTCTAATAATAATAATTTTTTAGTTGTTTCATTCTCTATATAATATGTCTTATTGAAATAATACAAACGATACACAAAATTACGGAGGCGGGATATCGCATACATAAAAATGGTGTAATTTTTATCTGAACCATGTGGGCTCGCTATTAACATCGCATGTAATATATTAACTAAACATTCGACCTTATAACTGAATTTTCTCATTAGCTTTTGGATTTCAATCTCTTTTATGATTAATACACGACCACTCTCCGCTGGACCTAAATGACGTCTTTGAATAATATTTGTAATTGTTGTCTTTTTCCTTACATTTACATTCTTGCTCTTTTGTTCAATTGCGGAATGGTCTTCCATAATCTTCTTCGCAATCGTGTTCGACTCTTCAAAAAAAGAAAAAAATATTTTCTGAAACATTTTATTCTTTGAACCAAAATCAATTTTTGGGTCCGCAATTATTGGGCGAATACCTTTATATGTTTCTATTACTTTTTTTTTAATTTCTAATTTGTCTTGACTTGATATCTGTGATAATGACTGATTTATTTCAAAAATATTGTCCTTTCCTAATTTTTCATTCGATTTCTCTCTGTATGTTAATAAAAACATAAATGTCATCCACGAATAATGGGTAGATTTGCTATTTTCAAATGTGAATGGGATACCACCAAATGACGCTTTTGTTATACTATAATCGTCTTTTGGGTAAGTATCTGCTGTGGCTGACGACTTCGCGTCATAACCATTGTTTAATACAATATAATTACCTGTTAATATACGAAGTGTTTTCTGAAATTTCATTGTATTTAATTTCTTGAAAGTACGTTCACTACTTGAAAAAAAATTAATCAAATCATGATGAAATGTATAAAATTCGATGGGATAAGGAACAGCAAAGTTGGGTCCCAGAGGACCTGCTGCTTTTGTTGAATCTTGACGATGTATATTTGCTCCGAAAAATAAATTTATAACAAATTGTTCATTTTTTGCTAATGCGGCTGCTGCGTCGCCATTACTTTTTGGTTCTCCCAAACACATCGTATTATTTTTTAAAAAATTAATTAAATTATCTATGTTTTTATTCAATTCTTCACAACCAGCAATATATTTTTCGAAATAACTGACATTCGCAGATGATATATTTGTTGTATTCACCACCTTTAATTTATTATTGATATGTGAAATAATTGTTTCCAATTCGGTTTTAATAAAATGAAGAACACACGCTTTTATATTCTTAAAAAAATGAATCATTAATTTAATCGTGTTTGTTATCACTGAACAAAATAAGAACATTTCTCCTAAATCTTCAAATTTAATATCGTTTACGGTAGCAGCATTTCCACCAAAATTTAATGTATCGTCCGGACCATGATAAAAAATACCAAGATGTGTTATGTTTGTTATTTTTGTAAGAATATCTTGAATTTTATTCGGATTCATTCCTGAACCGAATCGTTTTATATATTCGGTTAGTGCTTTTCTATAATTCTCAAATATTGGTTTGGATATTATAACTGGACGTCTGGAGGCATCTAATGATGGAGGAGTTATATATGGGCCGGTGTTTCTTATATCAAAAAAGTTAGTCTCTGCGCCTCCTTTTTGTTTCGTTATACGCTTTTTAACTTTTTGAACTGGATTTTGTTTTTTGTCTTTTCGGTCCTTTCGGTCTTTTTTTGATGAAGATAATTTTTCTTTTGATACTTTTTTAATGGGATGACTTTTTACTTTATTTGTTTTATGCTTTCCACTACATGAATGCGATTTTATGTGGTTTCCTCCTTTCATTAATGATGTAAGTGGGATGAATTGGTATGATTCTTTACTTAATACGGCGGTTACTGCTGCTGCGTCTGGGACGGCTGCGGCGGCGGCACCGATTAAATTGGTATAGACTGCAGTGGCGGTTGGCTGTGCGGGGTTGGCGCCGTCGCTTATTCTAAACGCGTCTGCGGTACCTGCTGACGCAACGGATATGTAAGCATTTACTGATGCGAGGGCGGCAACTCGGGCTGCTTCGGCGCCGCCGGTGCCTGCGATGGCAGCAATGACAGTAGGGAGGGCAACGGCAACGGCAACTAATCTGGCGGCGGCAAGGCTGGCTGGGGCGTCGGCGACGAGGGAATTGGTGCCGCCGACAGCAGCGATGACGCCGGTACCGTGGACCCCGATGATTCCAGTTAATGTTGTCACCGCTCTAACAGCCGCCAATCTTACGGCATCGGCTGCGGCAATATTATTATTATCATTTATATAAGTATTAGCAGCTCCTGTTAATTTTCCACAACTATACCCTGTTATCATTTGAATTCCTGTATGTGTTGTACCCACAACAAGTGATGTTGATGCATTTGCGTTTCCCGGCGTTAAATGAAATCCAATACTTTTCGAATTATATAAAAGTTGCGCCACTTGATTTATTGAAGCATTCGCACCTGCTAATAAAGAATCCGCATTAGGACCATAATCTGTTCCACTTCCATAACTTGCGGTGTCTGCGTTTTTAAAATCAAAATCAGTTAATGTTGGAACAGTAAATATACGGTTCGCAATCACTCCATCTGCTTTAAAAAACTCTCTGTCTCGAATCGCCCCTTTATGAAATAAACAACACAATGGTTTCGGTTCGTTTGTTAAAATAAATGTCTGACTCGCATTTGCGTCATACGTATTGTACATTCCAGTAAATTGATTTTTTTTAGCGGCCGCATGGTCGAGAGCAGTATCCCATTGGCCCGCAGCATAACTTCCTTTGTCTCTTGGGTCAGCCAACCCAACTGCTATAGCATCATCAATTCTAACGGGTTGTTTCACTTTAAAGAAATTTCCATACGAATCGCAATGTTTATCTGGGTCGCAATTTTTAAATACTTTTCCATTCCCAGCTGCAGCAGCATCTTCATTATCAAACCATAATTCTGGATTAAAATCATAAAATCCCTCTATTCTTTTCTCAAATGTAGTTGGAGCCGTTTTTGTTTTCGATACATATCCCTGTAAACAATGACGAAAAAAAGACCCATTTATAAAATCATCGTAAAATTTATCTCCTTGAATTTCTAATACATTTCCTCCACCACTTGTATATTTACGATAATCAGACGGCTTTTCTTCCCATGGATTTTTTGGTTTAGTTTCATCGATTTCTCCAAAGTAGTATTTTTGGAATAGGTCAGTTATATGTTCGATACTTCCTAAACCAACCGATTTTGGGTCAATCGAAGTCCAATCAAACATCGAACCAATTGCGCTACTAAATATATGATTCAGACATAAACCATCAATATCGCTTTCACTAACAGAACTATTTCCATAATCTTCAAAAATTTTTGTTTTTAGTTCTTTATAAGTATCCGGAAACATTCGATGAAAGATACGCGAATATGTTAAATGCGCGTGTTTTGTTAAAGATGGATCTAAATTTTCTAAACCGGCATTAATTTTTGGTTTCACATTACTTCTATTTGGATTCGCAACTCCATCTTCCAAACCATATGGTAGAACATTTAAAAATGGCTGTAAAATTGTTGCGGTTGGTTTCTCTTTAAGAACTTCTGAAACACTCTTTCCAAAACTGGTTCTCATAGTCTTGATTCCTGTATTCAATGAGTCATGTTGTGCTTGAATTGAGGCTGATAATTGATACGCTTGCTGTGGATTTAATGT
>Ga0114971_10001077_pt1 | contig 18456 bp, 13 predicted proteins | sample M_140625_MF_Meta_FD_87320 | JGI IMG/M metagenome (GOLD analysis project Ga0114971, IMG submission 87320) | Freshwater microbial communities from Lake Montjoie, Canada to study carbon cycling - M_140625_MF_MetaG | ecosystem: Environmental > Aquatic > Freshwater > Lake | place: Lake Montjoie...
AAAAAAGAGGAGTGGATTTAGAAGGTGTAGAAGTAGTTCCAGACAAAAAATCATTTTTCTGGAGCGGTAAATACCATTTAGATATGAACAATCGAGATACCCTTGTTACTGATCTAAATGTACTAGCAGATTTTAATCCAATTGTACCAGATAGCTACCAAGGGGCTGAATTTTTAATGTTGGGTAACCTGGCTCCTAATATTCAATTAAGTATCATCAATCAATTGAAAGTTAGACCCAAATTAATTGTGATGGATACCATGAATTTTTGGATGGATATTGCCATGAGTGATTTGGAGGCAGTATTAAAAAAAGTAGATGTTTTGATGATTAATGATGCAGAAGCAAGACAACTAAGTGGACAATTTTCCTTGGTAAAAGCTGCAAAAGCTATTCTTGAAATGGGGCCGAAATTTTTAGTGATTAAAAAGGGTGAGCACGGTGCCCTGTTATTCCATGGAGACCATGTATTTTTCGCACCAGCATTGCCACTAGAAGAAGTATTTGATCCAACAGGCGCTGGCGATACTTTTGCAGGGGGATTCATTGGACACCTTGCCAAAACAAAAGATATCAGTTTTGAGAATATGAAGACTGCAATTATTGTAGGTAGTGCATTGGCAAGTTTTTGTGTAGAAAAATTTGGCCCTAATAGAATGAAAGAAATTACCAAGGCAGATATTGATCAAAGACTAAAAGAATTTGTTCAACTGGTAAATTTTGAAATAGATTTAGTATAAAAACATTGTATAAATATCATTAACCGAAGTGTCATTCACTTCGGTTTTTTATTGAAAGGTTTAATAATTCATACTTCCTATTTTTTTATTTTTGTAACAGATTTTTATAGCTTTTTTATAATTTAATTATTCTTTTGGAAATAAAAACAAGGTTCTAGTATTCAATTAAATTTTAGAATATATGTTAGAAGTAATTGCACTTTATTTTTTATGTAAGAAAAATGGAATGCTGGCTAGTCAAAAAGGACTTAATCCTAGAACTTGGAAATGGTACACCGTACTAGCTTGGATTTTAACTGAAATGATTGGAGTGATCATGGGAATTACATTTTATGGAGAAAATAATTTGGTGGGTATAATGTCATTGGGAATCATTAGTGCATTTGGAGGATATTTAATCATTAAGTTTATACTTGAAAAAAAGCCAGATTTAAAAAAGGATGATATTGATCACAGCAGAGTGGATGAACTTCAGCCTCCAAGAAACTAACCAACAAACTATTTCACCAATAAAAAGTAAAGTTTGGATTTTATACGAGTTAAAATGGATTGAATAAAATTTCTAACTGATATGATAAAAAAAACGCTTCCCTTTAAAATTACAATACTACTGTTGTTTGCGCTATCTTTTAGTAATTCACAAGCACAGACAATTGATTCGCTTTTAGACATATTGGATACAAAATATGTGCAAGAGAAAATTTACATGCAAATGGATAAGGCCTACTACAATGCAGGAGAAACTATTTGGTTTAAAGCATATTTAAGCGCAGATAACCTTCCAGGCCCAATTAGTAAAACACTTTATGCAGAGTTATTAGATGAAAAGGGAATGATATTGCAACAAAAAATGATGCCTATTATTCAATCTGGAGCATCATCTAATTTCGATTTGCCTGATTCCGTCAGCTACACCAAGTTGTACATTCGAGCCTATACAACCTGGATGCTAAACTTTGATTCCTCTCTTTTGTATTTAAAACCAATTCAAATTATTCCGAACAAAACATTGGTTAAAAAAACAGCAATCCCTGTAATTTATAACCTTCAGTTTTTTCCAGAAGGTGGCGACTTGGTCAATAATATTTCTTCAAGGGTAGCCTTTAAAGCAACCGACAACCAGGGAACACCCTTTGAAGTAAAAGGAGATATCATAGATAGTAAAGGTAAAAAATTAACTAGCTTTTCGTCTACCCATGATGGTATGGGATACCTAACCCTTCAACCAATAGCAAAAGAAAAATACCATGCCGTTTGGAAAGATAAAAAAGGATTGCAACATGAAACTCTATTACCCGAAGCAAATAAAATAGGAATCGTACTCAGCACAGAACTAAGCGACTTTGCATTAAACTATACAATTAAAAGACCCGATAGTGTAGATGCTGTTTATAGCTCCTACCAAGTAGAAGCACAAATGCACCAACGATTGGTATACAGTGCAAAAGTAAACATGACCAAAAAAACGAGTATTACTGCAAAAATAGAAATAGACAGTTTACCCAATGGCGTTTTACAATTAACCATATTTAACGCCGCCTCTCAGCCGATTGCTGAACGCATTGTTTTTATCAACCACAATAATTATTATTTTATTACAGATATACATTCTGCTGATAAAAGCCTCGCCAAACGTGGTCGCAATTCAATTCAAATTGATGTAGGTGATAGTTTGATTTCTAATTTATCTGTCTCCATTACAGATGCGGACCTCAATCCAATTTCTAAAAATGAAGAAAGTATTTATTCAAATTTGTTACTGAGTAGCGACTTAAAAGGATATGTTTACAATTCGGCTTATTATTTTTCAGGTGAGGCAGACTCTGTAAAGCAGCACCTTGACCTAGTTATGATGACCAACGGTTGGAGAAGATTTAAGTGGGTGGATATTTTATCAGGCAATTGGCCTAAAATTAAATTTATTCCTGAAGACCAACTTTTCATAAAAGGACAAATTTTAGGTCTATCCAAATCAATGTTGTTTCAAAAAGAATTAACAGGTATTTTAAAAACAAAAAATGGCGGTTCCAATATTTTCAGTATGCCAGTCAACAGTCAAGGTGAGTTTTCGCATGAAGGACTTTACTTTTTTGATAGCGCTAAATTATATTATCAACTCAACAACGACAAAGACAAAACGCTCACAAACATTGCAAGTTTTGCATTCAGAAACAATATTATAAAATCGCCATTGCAACCTATCTCACTGCTTTCTGGTTTGTATTTACCCGAAAAAGTAGATAGCGCTGTTTTGCAAAAGAGTAGCTCTATGGCGAATCTACTCCGTGATCAAATTGAAAGAAATAAAATAAGAACATTGGATAATATTGTGGTTAAAAGTTTCCAAAAATCAGCTAAGCAAAAATTAGACGAGGAGTATACCTCTGGATTTTTTGCAGGTGGAGATGGCTATGTTTTTTCAACCGAAAATGATGCTTTTGCTATGACAGCAAGCACTGTACTAGCTTATTTACAAGGAAAAGTACCCGGTTTACAAATTAATACTGTAGGAGAAGGAAGTGCTATTTGGAGAGGAAGTCCTACTAGTTTTTTTGTAAATGAAATGACGACTGATCTATCAAGAGTTCAGGTAATCAATATGAATGATGTAGCAATGATTAAAATTTTCAGACCCCCTTTTTATGGAGCAGTGGGTGGAGGTACTGGAGGTGCCATTGCGATTTATACTAAAAAAGGTGGAAGTGATTATTCCCAACTGAAAGGCTTAGCTTTTACCAATGTGAATGGTTATTCAATTATCAAGCAGTTTTATTCTCCTGACTACGAAAAAAAGCCAGAGACCGAAGTCAACGACTACAGAGCCACGCTTTATTGGAATCCAAATTTACACTTTGATAAAAATACAAGAAGAGTAACTGTTCCATTTTATAATAGTGATTTTTGCAAAAAAATCAGAGTGACCGTTGAAGGAATCAATGAAGTTGGACAATTAACAAGAGAAGAAAAAATTATTCAATAATTTTCTTAGCAATCTAATCAACAACCAAATTGCAATAATAATTTTATCCTATCTATTAATTTTTTCTATGCCAATATTCCTTCCAGCGATAATAAAAAAGCGTACTCTCTAGCTTTATCAGTTAAAGGTTTGTATCTGCCGGAGGCGCCTCCATGCCCAGCTTTCATATCCGTATGCAGTAACAATAAATTATCTCCAGTTTTCATTGCCCGTATTTTTGCGACCCATTTGGCAGGTTCAAAATACTGGACTTGACTATCGTGTAAACCTGTTATTACCATCATATTGGGATAATTATGATTGGTAATATTATCATAAGGAGAATAAGATTTCATATAATCGTAGCTCTCTTTATTTGCTGGATTTCCCCATTCATCATATTCATTTGTTGTTAGCGGAATGGTTGGATCGCTCATGGTGGTAACCACATCCACAAAAGGTACAGCAGCTATTATACCTTTCCAAAGGTCAGGACGCATGTTTATAATAGCACCCATTAATAATCCTCCAGCACTACCTCCATTTGCATAAAGGTGATCGGAAGAAGAATATTGATTGGCTATCAAAAATTCTGCACAATTAATAAAGTCAGTAAATGTATTTTTTTTATTGTTCATCTTACCTTCTTCATACCAATATCTTCCTAGCTCTTGTCCTCCTCGAATATGAGCAATCGCAAATGCAAAACCTCTGTTCAATAAACTTAGGCGAACATTACTAAAAGAAGCATCCATGCTAATGCCATAGGATCCATAAGCATACAATAATAATGGAGCGCTTCCGTCTTTAATAAATCCCTTTTTGAAAACAATAGAAATGGGTATTTGAGTTCCATCATTTGCAGTAGCAAGCATTCGTTCTGTTACAAACTGATCTGTACCAAAGCCCCCTAAAATCTCCTGCTGCTTCATCAGTTTTTTTTCTTTGGTATCCATATTATAATCATACACTGAACTAGGAGTGGTTAAAGAAGTATAATTGAAACGAAGAATATTTGTATCATACTCAGGATTAGAACCAATACCAGCCACAAAAGTGGGCTCATCAAATGATAAAAAATGACTCTCTGGATTGAGGGTATTCACCAAATGAATTTGAGTGAGTCCATTTTTTCTTTCATTGATGGCTATGAAATTTTTAAATAACTCAAAGCCTGATATTAGCACGTCTTTCTGATGTGTTATCAATTCCTTCCAATAACTGACCCCGGTATTATCTTCATTACAGGTGACAATTTTAAAATTTTTAGCTTCCTTATTTGTACGGATATAGAAACTTTCATTGGCGTGATCTACACTATAAATCACCTCCTTCATCCGAGGTTGAAAAATAACCAATGAATCGGTCGGACGGTCCGCATTTAGCCAACTTACTTCTGAAGACAAGGTTGCTTTTGAAACCACCATAATATATTTTTCAGATTTCGTTTTCCCTACGCCGATATAATTGGAAGGATCTTTTTCATGATATACCAACTGATCCTCTGCAGGAGAAGTTCCTATCAAATGCCGCATAATTTTTTCGGATAAAAGAGTCTCCGGATTTTTGGAAGTATAAAAAATCGTTTGGTTGTCATTCGCCCAAATGGGCCCACCCTCCGTTCCAGTAATGGTGTCACTAAGCGTTTCACCGGTCAAAAGATTTTTTATAAAAATTGTATACTCACGCCTTGACAAAGTATCTACTCCGTAAGCGAGCAAATTATTATTTGGACTAATAGAAAATCCAATAGCTGAAAAATATGAATGTCCTTCTGCCATCGCATTTACATCTAGTAAAATTTCTTCCTTTGCTTCTAGGCTCTCTTTTTTTCTGCAATAGACAAAATAATCTTTCCCTACGACTTGCCTAGAATAATAAAAATAACCTCTTTTAAATACTGGCACAGACTCATCTTCCTCTTTTATTCTAGCCTTCATTTCATTGTATAAATTATCCTGCAAGGACAATGTACCTTCCATCATTGCATCATAGTATGTATTTTCAGCCTTTAGATAAGCAACTACATTTTCACTATCAGGCCCTTTCATAAAATAATCATTCAACCAATAATAATTATCAATTCTAATATCATCGTGTGCAATTAACTCTTTAGGTTGAATGGTACAGACTGGAGGTACAATATTTTTTGGCCACTCGTAGAAATTTGTTTTCACTTTATTTGGATTGATGATTAAAAAATTAGTTGTGTAAAAAGTAAAGGAACTCTTTTTTCAAGCAATGAATTAAAATTTTAATATTAATTTCTTCTTGCCAAAACAATCTCATTTTTGAATTGCTTTTTAATCCCTTTCAAATTAAAAATTTCGGTAAAGATAATATAGACTCCAACTGCAAGTAGCTGATTTTTTTCTCCCAGCCCATCCCAACGAAAAGTTCCCGTTGTACCACACAATGAATTTTTCTGCAGATATCGAATAGGCCTACCCATGGCATTGAAAATAGTAATATTGGCAACATAACCTGGCTCTGGAAAATGATAATCCATTGTTGCAAAGTCATCCTGACCATCATTATCAGGCGAAAAAATTTCTGGAGACAACCTCATCTCTCCTACCAATCCTTCGTTGCTATGATATTGCGAATTTTTATAGGTAGGAGTACCGTACCCTATGGCAGTAGCTGCAGAATGCCAATTTTCAGCTGATTGAGTGAGCGCATTATAATTCACTCTTTCCAATGCAACCCCTTCAAAATTATCAATGAGTTTGAAATGCCATTTTTCATTGTAAGTTAATTCATCTGTTATTTCGCCTTGAGCATTTAAAATAACCACTGTACCCCTATCATCATTAAAAGAAGGCATTGATTCAATTTCAATAAATGCCTCTTTGTTTAGAACAATATAATTTGAATTAACCATTGCAGCACTTGCTGTAATGACTTTAAACTCCTGAGGGAAAATTAAATTACTTTCAGAACTTAGTTGCACGAGGTTACCAATAGTGCCAGTCGTATTTCTGTTAGCAATATAGAGTTGCCTTAGATCCAAAATTTTATTGCTGCGATTGTATATCTCTACATAATCGGTTGCGGAAGGTGTTGGATTAAACAAAATTTCATTGATTACTACATCATTCTTTATTGCTTGTTCCGATAAACCCACTTGAGTAGTATCATTCCTTATATCAATCCTATTGCCAACACAATCTTCAACAGATGCAACCTTTATGAGATAAACTTTATTTCTCAACAAAGGATTAGCCAGCTTGATGATTACCCTATCAAAAAGAGGCGCAAGAGCTGAGGCTAACAATGGGATTCCGATTCCGCCATCAATAATATAATTTTCTTTTAGAGAAGCCTTCAAACTATCCATCGGTTCATCAAAAACTAAAATCAACCTTAGACTATCAAGAGCGAATGCACGCAATAGCTTTGGCTTTGACTGATCTAGATTTTCTGCAACCACTGAATTTTTCTTTCCAGGGGTACCGCCAATGTTATCGATACTCGCCTTCCAATTATTTCCTCCACCACAAGGATTATGGGAGTCAATCATTTCAAGTGTCCATCCTCCTTGTTTTTTTAAAGGATTCTGGTACCAGCTATCCGAATAACTTATTGAATGAATGATTTCATTGGTAGCAGTTTTTAAAATAAGTATTCCAGCAGTATTGTCAAGAGAGGGAAAACTGGTAACCGAAATAGTGGGTCCTAATGTAGACAGAATAGTTGCAGCATTGCTACTGCATAAAATGACCATACCATCTGGTAATAAAATATAATTAGGTATTGGTCCACTCTGACTAAAACCGTCCCCCAACCGATAACCCTTTAAATTAATAGCATGGGTGCTAGTATTTTTTAATTCAATCCATTCAAAGTTGGGCAAACCTACCATTGGTGAAGGATCTACCATGATTTCATTTATTAATACATCTAATGGACGAGCAATCGTATCTGTAAAATAAGGTCTCACTAATTTTTCATGCACAGGATAAGGCTCGAAAAAACTGGTAAGGATGATTGTTTCATTGGCTGCTACAAAACCTTTGGTAGGATGGCCGATTGCAATAAAAACTGATAATAAATCGATGGAAAAGCAAAACAAAGATTTCATTCTCATTCTAGGGTGGACAGGTTTTGATTTTGCTAATGCAACTACGCACCTATAAAAACCTAGCTAGCATTAAGTTTAAAACCTATAACAAAATAATATAATTTAATTTCGAATGAAAGCTAAATTGAAAAGATTGATCTTTTAGTTTGGTCAATTACTGCTTTGTTATTATTTTTGCCTTGCAATGATGAAAATAAAACATACATTTTTTACGAAGAAACGTTCCTCAATTGGGAAGGTAATTTAGTATTTTGTTTGTTACACTATATTCAAAGCCTTCCGCGAAAACGGGAGGCTTTTTTTTGATTCCATCCTATTTCTGTTAGATTCATGGAAGATCAAAAAAATTAAAGCAGTAAATATTTTTAAAACAGAATACATTTAATCACAAAAAAAACAAACAATGAAAGTAGCTGTAGTTGGAGCAACCGGTTTAGTAGGTACCAAAATGTTGCAAGTTTTAGCCGAAAGAAATTTTCCTGTAACTGAATTAATTCCAGTAGCTTCTGAGAAATCGATCGGTAAACAGGTGGAATTTAAAGGTAATAAATTTACCATCGTAGGATATGCCGATGCAATCGCCGCTAAACCAAATGTGGCAATTTTCTCAGCGGGAGGTAGTACTTCTTTGGAGCTAGCTCCTTTATTTGCTGCCGCAGGTATCACTGTCATTGACAATTCAAGTGCTTGGCGTATGGACCCTACTAAAAAACTAGTGGTGCCAGAAGTAAACGCGGATGTACTTTCAGCAACCGATAAAATCATCGCCAATCCCAATTGCTCTACCATTCAATTGGTAGTAGTATTGAAACCGCTTCATGATAAATATAAAATTAAAAGAGTGGTGGTATCTACCTACCAAAGCGTTACTGGCACTGGTGTAAAGGCAGTAGATCAGTTAATGAATGAGCGCAAAGGAATAAAAGGAGAGATGGCTTATAAATATCCAATTGACCTAAATGCGATTCCACAAATTGATGTATTTCTAGACAATGGATACACCAAAGAAGAAATGAAAATGACCAATGAAACGGTAAAAATAATTGGTGATTCAAATATTAAACTAACGGCTACTACTGTACGTATTCCTGTGATGGGTGGACATAGTGAAAGTGTGAACATTGAATTTGAAAATGATTTCAATATAGACGAGGTAAGAGCATTGTTAAGCAAAGCGCCCGGCGTTGTCGTTGAAGATGATATTGCTAACAGCATTTATCCTATGCCATTGACGGCTCATGAAAAGGATGAAACATTTGTTGGTAGAATTAGAAGGGATGAAACGCAGGCAAATACGCTCAACTGTTGGATTGTAAGTGACAACCTTCGAAAAGGAGCTGCCACCAATGCGGTACAAATAGCAGAATATTTATTGGGGAAGGGACTTTTGTAAATCAGAGTACCCATAAAGAAGCCATCTAAAATAGATGGCTTCTTTTTTACAATATTATTTTTGAATCATTTCAGTTAAGATTCATTTTGAAGACTAACTGATGGTCCAAGTCTCATTACCTCTAAGTAATTTATCCAAATCACCCTTTCCTTTTTTAGCAATGATATCCTCTATCTGCATAGCCATGCCATCTTCATAACAAGCGCGGTCAGTTTCATAAAACACACCAAATGGTCTTGGCAAATGTCCTGCTAATTTTGGATCGTCAAACATGCGAACCAAAATTTGAGCTTTATAAAAATCTTTGTCATCATGTATCCAAAGCTCATCCGCAGTAGCGCCACCCTCTCCCAATTCAACGATCACTGGTTTAAATCCATCTAACTTAATTCCTTTATTTTGAGTAGCTCCAAATATTAACGGCTTTCCTTGCTCTAGAAATAATACCTCTTCTGGCTTAGACCCTTTTTCTGTAAACACTTCAAAAGCTCCATCATTGAAGATATTGCAGTTTTGATAAATCTCTAAAAACGATGCTCCTTTGTGAGCTTGAGCACGCAACAACATTGATTGCAAATGTTTTGGATCCCTATCCATTGTTCTAGCAATAAAACTAGCATCTGCACCCATTGCCAATGCCAATGGATTAAAAGGATGATCTATACTTCCAAAAGGAGTCGACTTAGTAATTTTATTTTCTTCAGAAGTAGGTGAATATTGTCCCTTCGTTAAACCATAGATTTGGTTGTTGAACAATAAAATATTTACATCAAAGTTTCTACGCAATAAGTGAATGGTGTGATTGCCGCCAATACTTAACCCATCTCCATCACCTGTTACAATCCAAACGCTCAACTCAGGACGAGCAGCTTTTAAACCGCTTGCCACAGCTGTTGCCCTTCCATGAATACTGTGCATGCCATAGGTATTCATATAATATGGAAAACGACTGCTACAACCTATTCCAGATACAATTACAATATTTTCTTTTGGAATACCCAATGTAGGCATCACCTTTTGAACCTGCGCTAGAATTGAATAATCACCACAACCCGGGCACCAACGTACCTCTTGATCAGTTACAAAATCTTTAGATGTTAATGTCTGTACTGGAATAGCAGTTGCTGTTTCACTCATATGACTATTTTTTAAAAAGTAAAGTTAACAAAAATAAATATGTGATTGACTAGCAAATAAGTTAAAATCAAAATAAAGACTTCAGCTTTCAATCACCCCACACTATTGACCCAACCACAGCGCAACATACCTTATTTCACAAGAAAATTGATATTTTTTTACTCCCTAGTTGATCATCAAAAAGTCAGTTAGGCAATTTGACATAATAGTTGTTTGAAAGCCCTTGAATAAAATTACTAGAAATATTAAATATCAGCTGTTAAAAAAGGACTCTATTTTGAAGGAAATTTCAGACCTATAAAAGTTAAAAATGACTACTTACAACTATTCAAAAAATCCTTTATCCCAGCCACTATTTTATCAACTGCCTGCTGTTGAAACATTGGATCTAGTATTTTCATTTCTTCTTCGGGGTTGCTCAAAAACAATCCCTCAACCAACGCATTCGGATATTCGATTGGACTATTCAGCATAAAATTAAAAGAACCTGTATTTCCATATTCCTTTAGTCCCAATTCAAGCATTCTTTTATAAATAGATTCACTCAAATTTCTGAAACCGATATAACGGTAATAGGTACTTGTTCCGCCAACACGAATAGGATCTTCGGAAGAATTTAAATGAAAACTGATTAAAAGATCTGGCACAGAATCTCTATAAAAAAGAATACGCTCTTTGTTATCAAAAAATTGTTCTTTCTTCCGCGTCATAATCACGCGAGCACCTTCTGCTTGGAGTGCCTTTTGAAGACGCAAAGAAACTGCCAATGTCAATTCTTTTTCTGATATACCTGTTGGCCCCACCGCACCCATATTGGTTCCTCCATGACCCGCATCAACTGCAATTGTAAGATTGCGCAAGGATAAATTTTCAGGTTGATGTTTAACTTTTATAATCAATGTATTTCCTGCATAATATATTTGATGCCCCCAATGCTGTGCATGTTTCAGCTCAATGGTAATGCGAAATAGATCATCCTCTTTTTGTTCGTAATAAACATTTTTAATTTCTTTTAAAGTCTCTAGCTGGGTAATCCAATTGGTATTGTTAGTAGCTCCAAAAACATCTACTACTATCTTAGAAGGGTCTACTAATTGAAAGGATTGATAAGGCAAGCGCTGAAACAATCCTATTTTCACATAATCATAATTGTCATCTCCATAGACCATCCATTTATCCGTAAGCGAGGATGGCGAGAAAGTTCCTTTGGGTAACCATTCAACTAACTCGTCCGGAATATAAGCGGTCCTTGTTTTAGTTAATGCTACTTTATAATGAGTACCTACTTTGCCTACAATTTTTAAGACAATATTGCTATCGAGATAGCCAATTTTTGCTCCACCAAGTCTATCATCTCCCAATCCATATTCTAAATGAGCTAACCTGCCTTTGGTAATTGCAATGTCTGGAGAAGAAGAAGAAAGAATAGAAAAGTTAGCCGCTGTTAGTTTGGTAATACTTTCTCCACTACTATCTGTAATGGTTACTGGTATTTTCATCAAAGAAAAACTATCGGAGACTTTCACCTCATAATTTCCCTGATAAATTCCAGGCATACTATTGGTGGTAGATAAGGGCAATTCATACAAAGGAGTATTGTCCATTACTTTGACAATACAATTGGTAAAAGCTTTTACACGAAACTGAATGATGTCTCCTGGCTTTAAAATCAAATTACCTTCTGGAAAAGTTTTGATACTTTCTATTGCAAGTGTTGAAACAGCTTCAGGTGATTTTGGCAGCGAATAATTGTAATTTATTTTTTTGGTTACTGATTTACTTCCAGCAGTAGCCAAAAGATTGATAGCCGTTTGACCTGGTTGCAGATTTAACTCATATGCAAATGCACCTGTTGGATATACTCTGACGGTTTTATCATTGATGGTTAACACACAATTTTTGCAAGTAGAGCCAATGATAAACTGTCTAGACGAGCCAATATTAATATTGGTCTGGTAAGGATTGGTAAGGCGAATAAAGGGTTTCACTTCGGACTGAGAAAATATCGATCCACAGCAAGCCATTAAAATAATGGTATAAAAAAATTTCATTTTAGTAAGATAATTTTTTTCTGCGGATCGTCAGTGACTCACCGAAATAATGGATATGGATTTAATTTTTACCAAGGATATTTATTGGCTGCAATTAAATGATCGGCAATTCTTCTGCGTGCATCTTTGCAGTTGAAGGGTGTTGACTTTGTAAAACGCTTAAGTCCAAGAAGCATCATCCTTTGCTCATCGCCTTCAGCAAAACTATTGATCGCTTCTTTCCCTGCTTTATTTACTTTATCAACGGCGTCATTCAAATAACAGCGCATGATATCCGTTTGAATTCTACTTGCAGCTTCCCCTTGCTTTTCAACCATTTTAATGATACGCAAAAGAGTACTTTCAGCTACAAAAGTTTCAATGGCCATGTCTGCTATGTTCATCAATATTTCTTGTTCATCGGAAATTTTCATCATCAATTTTTGAACAGCAGCGCCTGCCACCATCAAAATGCATTTCTTCATATTTACGATCGACTTTCTTTCAGTAGCAAAAGGACTATCGTCTTCATTCCCAAAATCTGGAATACTCACTAATTCTTTAGAAACCGCCATGGCAGGTCCCATCAAGTCTAGCTTACCTTTCATTGCCCTTTTCAAAATCATATCAACTGTTAGTAATCGATTGATTTCATTGGTACCCTCATAAATACGATTTATTCTACTATCGCGATAAGCTCTGCTTATATTGTATTCATCACTAAAACCATTGCCTCCAAAAACTTGCACACCTTCATCCACCGAAAAATCCAACACTTCGCTACCATGCACTTTTAAAATTGCACATTCTACGGCATATTCTTCTGCAGCGCCTAGTAAAGATTCATTAAATGGTTTACCCGCATTGGCCAATTCAGTTTCCTTATCATCTACCCATTTGCTGGTGCGGTACAAAGCACTTTCGCCTGCAAAAATCCTTATTCCTACTTCTGCTAATTTATGTTTGATAGCACCAAAATTTGCAATAGCTGTTTTAAATTGCTCCCTTGTTTTTGCGTATTCAATAGTAGTATTCAGTGCCATCTTAGATCCACCCAATGCAGCAGCACAAAGTTTTAATCTACCAATATTTAAAATATTAAAAGCAATAATATGACCTTTCCCTATCTCGCCTAATAAATTTTCAACGGGCACTTTACAATCTTGAAAATACAATTGAACAGTAGAGGACCCTTTGATACCCATCTTATGTTCTTCTGGGCCTTGAGTAAACCCTTCGAAGCCACGCTCAATAATAAATGCCGAAAATTTATCGCCGTCAATTTTTGCAAACACAGTATATACATCTGCAAAACCTCCGTTGGTAATCCAACATTTTTGACCGTTTAGAATATAATTTTTGCCATCAGCAGAAAGAACCGCAGATGTTTTTGCTCCCAACGCGTCACTGCCACTATTCGGTTCTGTTAATCCGTATGATCCCTTCCATTCTCCGCTCGCAAGCTTAGGAATATATTTTTGCTTTTGCTCATCCGTACCAAAATATAGAATTGGCAATGTGCCGATTCCTATATGAGCTGATGTAGCAACGCTGAATGAATAGCCTCCACCGAGTCCTTCATTAACAATAGTGGAAGTGATAAAATCTTTTCCCAAACCCCCTAATTCCTCCGGTACAGAGGCTCCCAATAAGCCCTGCTCTCCTGCCTTTAACACCAAGGATGGCATTAATCCTGGCTCTAGTTGGTCAATTCTATCGGCTATCGGTAGAACTTCTGTTGCCAGAAATTGCAAACACATTTCTTTCACCATCAACTGTTCTTCATTAAAATCTTCGGGTGAAAAACTTTCTATGGCATTGCTTTCTTTGATTAACCATTCACCGCCTTTGATGGATGAATTAGTTGTAGTAGATGTATTCATAAATTGATTTCCTCCTCATGCATTTCTAAATTCGTATGATGGGAGATTTTTTTTTGATTATTTAAAAATATTTTATACTAATTAATTTATAAAAAGTTAAACAGTCATCAAGTCTACAATACTTTTGACTCAGGAACTAAAACCTTACAAACTGCCAGAGTTAGCCAAATTATCATATACTTTCTGAAGCACCTCTTTCGCTATTTCTATTTGTCCATTCGTAACTCCTTCCAACGCTTCATTCAAAGTTTGATTTGCCAAGCCCATCGCTTTATCTTGTAATTGATTGGCTTGCTGGGTAAGAAAAATACGATTGATTCTTCGATCATCTTTATTGGCTACCCTCGTTACCAATTGCAACTTTTCTAAATTATCTACCAAGCGCGTAATACTAGGCTTGTCCCTAAAAGTGGCATCACACAATTGCTGTTGACTCAAACCATCTTGTTTCCATAAATGATACAACACACTCCATTGTTCAATTGTAATGTCAACTCCAGCTTGCTTGAAATTTTTCTGAAGCCGGCGAGAGATAGCCGTACTCGCTTTTCCAGTGATGAAACTGTATAACTCCCCGCGTTTAAATTGGTTATTAGACATATAGTTGTTTAAACAACTATATAAAGGTAATGATTCATTTGGAAATTTTCCAACTATTTTTACCCCCTATTTACGGCAACTTTGGATAAGGGTTGGCTTAGTTATTTTTTAATGCTATTATTGTCTTATTTAATTAGAAATGTCTTTCTCTACAGCAGACTTTTATGATAACTATTTTAATTTATATTTCGTTGATACTGCTATTGAGTTACTCGGTGCTACTGGTTTACTACAGAAAAAGCTGGGAAAAAATACCTGACTTCATGGTAGGAGACGAATCCAAATTAAATACCAAAATTTCAATCATTATTCCGGCTCGAAACGAAGAAGAAAATATTGGCAACTGCCTTCAATCAATCATTGAACAAAGCTATCCTCCGCATTTATTTGAAGTATTGGTTGTAGATGATCATTCTACAGATAACACTGCAGCAATTATTCAGCGTTATGCGGCATACAATGTAAAACTGATTTCATTAAAAGATTATTTATCCGCCAATGAAATTAATTCTTACAAAAAGAAAGCGATTGAAATTTCGATTCAGCAATCCACCGGTGAATTGATAGTCACTTCAGATGCAGACTGCATTTTTCCAAAAAATTGGCTAACTACTATTGCCTCTTTTTATGAAAATAAAAGACCTGCATTTATTGTGATGCCCGTTTTGATTAGTTATGGAAAAAAAATGATTGAGGTATTTCAATCCCTTGATTTTATGACCTTACAAGGAATTACGGGCGCATCTGTTCATAAAAAATTTCATAGCATGTGCAATGGCGCTAACCTTGCCTATACCAAGGAAGCATTTACTGCAGTCAATGGATTCAAGGGCATCGATAACATAGCCAGTGGAGATGATATGTTGCTAATGCATAAGATTTATAATCAATTTCCCAATAACATCGAATATTTAAAGAGCCAGGAGGTGATTGTAACAACCAATCCGGTAAATACGATCCAACAATTTTTTAACCAGCGAATCCGGTGGGCGAGTAAAGCAGATCAATTTGATGACAAAAGAATTTTTATAGTTTTAATAATAGTATATTTTTTAAATGTACTGATGATGGTATTACCCATTGTAGCTTTAATAAGTAATCGTTCGATTTCTATAATGAACATTCAGTTATCGATGTTTAATTTTTATGCTAGTCTGCTTTTAATCAAAACTATTTTCGAACTTTTTTTTCTTTACCCAGTAGCAAAGTTTTTTAATCAAACTAAATTACTTTGGTGGTTTCCAATTGCCCAACCTTTTCATATTGTATACACGGTAATTGCGGGGTGGCTTGGAAAATTTGGTAAATACACTTGGAAAGAAAGGTCTGTAAAATAACATCGTCAAACAAAAGCACCTTAACCTAGCTGGGGATCGATGATTAAAGAAAATTATAATTTTATTATTACGCACCAACCGATGCTTGCCATTATTCCGCGCATTGCCATTATGCTATTGGTTCTAGCATTTAACTTATTAGGAAATGGATTAAGAGATGCAGTAGATGTAAGAGGATCTGCCTAAAAAATTCTACTATTCAATTGTATTTCGCTTTATCCAATATTGATTATTTCGCAGGGGCTACTTGTACATTGCGAGAAAACCCTTCCTCTAAAGAAATGAAAGTTTCAGTTCTATCAATCCCTTTAATTTTTTGGAGTTCATCGTGAAGTACAAAGCGTAATTCAGCAATGTCTTTACAGACAATTTCGATAAACATACTATAGTTACCAGTGATGTAATTCAATCGTACGATTTCAGGGATAGCCATTAGTTCTTTTGCCACCGAATCGTATAAAGAACTTTTTTCGAGATAAATACCAACAAAAGCTGTAATATCGTAGCCTAATTGTCGAAGGTCCACGTTTAATCGGGTACCTTTTACGATGTTTAATTCCTGAAGTTTTTTGATACGAACGTGAATGGTACCGCCGCTAACAAATAATTTTTTGCCTAGCTCTGCATAGGACACTTCAGCAGTTTCCATCATTTCATGGATAATCTGAAGATCGAGTTTATCAAGATTTAATTTTGAAGCCATATTTTCAAGCAATTTTAATATTATTTCAAATATAGACATATTTATTTGATAAATATCTATATTTAATAAATATTTGATAAATTATTTTCAACATATAGCCTTTTTGTGTAGATTTGCATTATAAATGCATGAAATCATTCATTCTATACTGTGGGGTGATGAAATTTTTGGCAGACATGCCCCCTTGTCTCGGGGGTGGAGATAACAGGATAAATATAGCGTAGAGCCGAACCGGTAGCAATACTGGTCCGTCCAGGGTCGACCACTCAACTTTGTGCTACAACTAACTGCTCCGTGGAGGTTCGATCCCTCCCCCTACAGCAACAAAAAACCCTTAACTTATTGTAAATCCAATGGTTAAGGGTTTTTTATTTACTTTCAGTCTCGCTACAGGTTTCGCTACGATTTCAAATCAGCATTTTTTATAGTTTCCAGTTTCCTCAAACGACTTCAATCCCACTGTAATTTCACTGTAACTAGTTAGGTCTTACCAGATTCTTATCCTGTCTGTTGATTTCTTATACAATTTATCACCTTCCTTTACATTGAATGCTTTGTACCAGGCATCCATATTTACCGGGGTTCCAATGGTTCTGTATTGGCCCGGGGAATGCGGATCGGTAAGTATTAATTGTGCTGCTGCTGGTGCTAGAATATTGCCACGCCATACCTGCGCCCAGGCAAGAAAGAATCGTTGATCTGGTGTAAAGCCATCAATTTTTTTGGATGATTTTCCCTGGCTAGTCATTTTAAATGCCTCATAAGCTACATTCAACCCTCCCAAATCACCTATATTTTCGCCCAAGGTTAGTTTACCATTTACATGAATGCTGTCCTGTATGGTATAGTTGTCAAACTGTGTGGTCAATTGTTTTGTTTTGACATCAAATTTTGTACGGTCTTCTTCTGTCCACCAATTTCTTAGTGTACCATCTGCATCGTATTTGCTGCCATTGTCATCAAAACCATGACTCATTTCGTGGCCTATTACAGCACCTATACCGCCATAGTTTACCGCATCATCTGCAGCAGGATCAAAGAATGGAAATTGAAGAATACCTGCAGGGAAGACTATTTCATTGAGTGTAGCATTGTAATAAGCATTTACTGTAGGCGGTGTCATTCCCCAACGCTCTCTATCTACCGGCTTGCCTAATTGGCTAATCATAAAATCATAAGACCATTTTTGAAAATTAGTACAATTTTCAAAATATTGATCGCTGCTTATTGCAAGTCCATCATAGGTTTTCCATTTATCGGGATAACCAATTTTTGGCCTGAAGGCTGCTAGTTTAGCCAGAGCCTTTATTTTAGTTGCAGGGCTCATCCATTCCAATTGATTAATGCGTATAGCAAAAGCTTTTCTTAGATTGGCTACCAACTCTTCCATACGGGCTTTGGCTGCGGGTTTAAAATATTCTTTTACATACAATTGCCCGAGTAATTCACCAATAGAACCGTCTGTTAAAGTGGAGATCCGCTGCCAACGAGGTGTTTGAATCCGCTGTCCGCTCAAAACCTGGCTGTAGGCAAAATTAGCTGCTACAAATGGCGAACTTAATCTCACCGCTGTTTCGTTTAATATATTCC
>Ga0114971_10001079_pt1 | contig 18454 bp, 15 predicted proteins | sample M_140625_MF_Meta_FD_87320 | JGI IMG/M metagenome (GOLD analysis project Ga0114971, IMG submission 87320) | Freshwater microbial communities from Lake Montjoie, Canada to study carbon cycling - M_140625_MF_MetaG | ecosystem: Environmental > Aquatic > Freshwater > Lake | place: Lake Montjoie...
CCATGCTTTATCCGATTTGTGGTACCCGACAATCACTATATTAAATTCTTTTAGTTTTACTTCTAATGAATCTAAATTAGTATCCGAAACCTCAGTAACTTCAGTATATTTTTTTAATGTTGTAACAAAAGATGAATTGGTGTCATCTCCTAATTTTACGTAAGCAATTTTTTGATCTAAATTCTTGATAGGTAAAATATTGTCCTTATTTTTCAATACAGTTGTTGCGCGTTCATACAATTGATATTGTAAGGCATCTTTAAAAGTAGTATTTAAATCATTAGATAAATTTTTAGTATCAACTGGTTTGTAATGGTTCAATCCCGCTTTAAATTTATACCGCAAAATTTTCTTTACTGATTTTGCAATTCTGTCATCCGTAATTAAACCTTTTTGGTAGGCTTCCGAAATTTTTTGAACTGCTAGAGGTACATTTTCTGCAAAAAGCAAAATATCATTCCCTGCCAAAAAAGCTTCTAAATCAATATCTCCAGGTTTTAAAAGCTTACTTGCTGCTTTCATATTTAAAGCATCAGTAAATATTAATCCGTCAAAACCCAATTCGTTTTGAAGTAAATTCGTAACTACATGATAGGAAACGGATGTTGGATAATTTTCTTTTGGTTCCAAACTTGGAATGTTCAAATGGGCTACCATAACTGAAACCAATCCTTCGTCAAACATTCGTTTGTAAGGATATAGTTCAACTTTTTCTATTCTATCTTTTGTAAAAGAAACCAATGGCAGTGCATAATGTGAATCTAATGCAGTATCTCCATGTCCAGGAAAATGTTTACCTGTACAAAAAACGCCTTGACCTTGAATTCCCTTCATTAATGCAACTGCATGACCGGTTACATTTATTTTGTCTTCACCAAAAGAACGGTTGCCAATAATTGGATTTTTAGGATTAGTATTAATATCAATAACTGGTGCAAAATTAAAATGCGCTCCAATTCTTTTGGCTTCTTGAGCCATATTTTTCCCTACTTCTTCAATAAGTTTTAAATCTCTTATAGCTCCCAAAGTAGTATTCCATGGGTATTTATAAGTAGAATCTAATCGCATGCTTAATCCCCATTCGGCATCAATACCTATAAACAAGGGCACTTTAGACTTAGATTGAAATCGATTGGTTAAATTGACTTGGCGTCCAGGACCACCTTGAAAAAAAATCAATCCACCAATTTTATTCTCTTTAATTAATTTATTAATAGAATTAACATGCACAGTGTCTTTATTAGAATAAGCAGCAACCATAAAAAGCTGTCCTACTTTTTCTTCAAAAGTCATTTGTGCGAATATGCTATCCACCCATTTAGTTTCTGGTTCTGTATCTTTAAAGAAATTTTTTCTATCTGATTTTAAAATAGGAACATAAACTTCATCATCATAAGAAAAGGATGGCTTAGAAATTTTGTTATCCAAAACCTTGTATTTATTTACACCACAATTAGTAACTAAAGAAATTATAAATAGTGCGAATGCTAATTGAATTGTTTTTTTCATAAATGAGTTAATCGATTAAAAGAAACGACTGTGCCAGCTTTCATTAGCAGGAACTTCCCAGTTTTCTTTCCATTCTTCAATTGTATTTACGAGATTATTAAATACAATAGTATGTTCGGACACCGATTTATCTTTAGCTAGTTTTTTAAAATCTATTAAGGTCTTGTAAGTAATGAATTCTCCTTGCTTGAACGAAACATTCATTTTATCTAATAAATCTACCGAATATTTTTGTTCTAAATTTTGAATAAAAGCTACCGATGAATCTATAGAACAACCTGTTGCAGGATGTACTTCTTGGTTTAAAGCTATTATAATAAATCGGTTGTATTTTATTACAAAAGAAGCTTCTAATTCACTACCGTGTGCTGACCAATTATTCAAAAATTCGCCTAAATCTTTTTCAATTTCAGCAACTTCCTCTTCTGAAAATTTTCTATTGGAGGGATAAATCCAAATTCTGGAATCTTCGGGTAAATTATCAAACGGTATGTACATAGAATTTGTGTTATTAAACAGTAAAATTATAAATCTTGAGCGTTAGCAATTAATTCAGCAATATCCATAACTTTAACATTTGCATCGTTTTCTTTAAATTTAACACCATCGGACATCATAGTATTACAAAATGGACATCCAGTAGCAATTATTTCCGAATTAGTTTCTAAAGCATCTTCTGTACGTTCTATGTTAATTTCTTTATTGCCTTTTTCAGCGTCTTTAAACATTTGTGCCCCTCCTGCTCCACAGCATAATCCATTAGCTTTGGAACGTTTCATTTCAACAAATTCAGCATCTAATTTTTGGATTAATTCTCTAGGAGCTTCGTATACGTTATTAGCTCTTCCAAGATAACAAGGATCGTGAAAAGTTATTTTCTTTCCTTTAAATTGTCCTCCTTCAATGGTTAGTTTACCCGAATCTAATAGTGATTTTAAAAATTCGGTATGGTGAACCACCTCGTATTTTCCACCTAATTCAGGATATTCATTTTTCAAAGTATTAAAACAATGCGGACAAGCAGTAACTATTTTCTTGGCTTCATAAGCATTAAGAACTTCAATGTTCATCATGGCTTGCATTTGAAACAAAAACTCGTTACCAGCTCTTTTTGCAGGATCTCCAGAACAACTTTCTTCAATACCTAATACAGCAAATTCAACATTAGCACGATTTAAAATCTTTACTAAAGCTTTGGTAATTCGTTTAGCTCTATCATCAAAACTTCCTGCACAACCTACCCAAAATAGAATTTCGGGTTGTTTGCCTTGGGCTAACATTTCGGCCATGGTAGGCACATTCAATACTTCTGACATCTTTTATTTAGATTTTAAATTTAGATATTTAATATGTAAAATCTTATATTTACTATTATTTATGTTGTCCATCGTCAAAAACCTCGATGGTTACTTCTTTTTCAATTAAATCTGTGAATTTTCCTCTATACCTAGTTGCTTTAACTAGGTGATTATCAATCCAGTGATAATTTCCGCCTCGAGGTTTTCCAAATAAAATTCCGTGGTATTTAAATCCGTGTTGTTTTAACCAACGCTCGGTATAGTCGCGATGTACTTCGGTTCTAGAAGTGAAGAAGAAGATGGTATGTCCTTCATCGAACCATTTGTTTAAAGTAATTAAAGCATCTGGATACACTTCTGCGGTTAGCATTCTTTCTGGTTCTTCGTTTGGAATATCATCGCAAACTGTACCATCAATATCAATTAAATAATTCTTTACGCCCTCTGGTAAAATTGGACTTAAATGTTGTCCATTTTCGGTTACTGCTTGTAAGGTTTTGTTAAGGTCTTCCATTTAAATATTTATAATTTAGTAGTTACATATAGTTTAACAAATTCCCAAGCCTCACAATTGGAAAATCATTATATTAATTTATTATTTTTATTCTTCTTTCCAGTTTAAACGATCCATTTGATTATACTGCCAAGGAGCACCGTTGTTTTCAATATTTGCCATCATGGCATTAAGCGATTGTGGTGCTGCACTTTGTTCCATTACTAAATAACGACGCATGTCAATAATTATAGACAACGGACTGATATTCACAGGACATTCTTCTACACAAGCGTTACACGAGGTGCAAGCCCAAAGTTCTTCGGTGGTAATGTAATTATTTAATAAAGAAACATTATCCGGAATGAAAACTCCTTTATTTTTATCGATATTTCTTCCCACTTCTTCCAATCGGTCGCGGGTATCCATCATTATTTTTCGTGGTGATAATTTTTTACCCGTTTGATTTGCAGGACAAACCGAAGTACATCTACCACATTCGGTACAGGTATAGGCATTTAATAATTGTACCCAATTCAAATCCATTACATCAGAAGCACCAAACTTGCTAGGAATTGCCGAAGCATCTGCAGGCGGAGCAGCAAAAGGATCTGCGTTTGGATCCATCATTAATTTCACTTCATTAGTTACACTTTCTAGATTATCTAATTTACCTTTTGCATTTAAATCGGCATAATACGTATTAGGAAATGCTAGTAAAATATGTAAATGTTTAGAAAAATATAAGTAATTCATAAAAATCAAAATCCCAATAATGTGCAACCACCAAAATGTTTTTTCTAACATAACCACACCACTTTCGTTCATTCCATTAAAAAAAGGAGCAATAAAATGACTTACAGGAAAAGAACCAACTGCAGTAAAATGATTTACTCCAGCTTGCTGTAACCAAAAATCGGAGGCATTCATTAATAAGAATAATGACATCAATACCACCTCAAAATACAGAATTAAATTAGCATCTTTTTTAGAACTTCCACTTAAGTCTGGGCTAATAAATCTTTTTAAATTAATGATGTTTCTTCTTGTCCAGAAAACTAAAACTGCAACTAAAACTAGTAATGCCAGAATTTCAAAAGAACCTATTAAAAAATCATATAAACTTCCCAAAAAAGATAAAATTCTATGTGTTCCAAAAAGTCCATCTATAATTATTTCTAAAAGTTCTAAGTTAATGATTATAAACCCTATATAAACAATCAAATGGAGTATTCCTGCAATAGGTCGTTTTACCATTTTGGATTGTCCTAGTGCAATAATCGCCATGTTTTTCCATCGTGCTGAAGAATTATCAGTACGATCCATATCTTTGCCTAATTTGATGTTTCGAATTATTTTTTTGACATTAATTGTAAAATAACCAAAACCTACAATTAATAAAATTGCAAAGAAAATAGACTCTAAATATTTAATAATGTCCATGTTTTATTTCTTTTTTAGGGTATCGTTTACTGGAGCCGTGTAAGGTCTATTTTTCTTTCCGAAAAGGGAAACATTTACGTAACGTGTTGGATTTAATCGCAAATCTTGCAATAATAATTCTAATTCTTTGGAAGTTTTATTGAAATTATTATACAACGCATCGTCTTTTATTAATTTTCCCATTGTTCCCTTACCTGCTTGCATATCTGCCATCATTTTATCTACATTCTCTAATGTTTTTTGAAGATTTTTTACGGTTGGCCCGATATTAACTTTAGCCAAAGTATCAGAAACTTTTGAGAAATTGACAGTTGCTTTTTCGATATTTGTCAACGTTCCATTAATTTTTGATTTATTGTCCGCCAATAAAGAATTCACTTGAGTGGACGCGGCTTTGAATTGCACAATAGTTTCATTTAAATTGGCAAGACTACTTTTAAGATTTTCTTTAGTCTTAGAATCCATAAATTGATTCAAATTTTCCACCAAAACATTTGCATTGTCTAAAAGTTTTGATATTTTATCTTTTAGTGGAATAATTTGTTTCGCTAACTCGTCTGTTAAACCTAATTTGCTAGAAGAAATTAAGGTGTCGCCAGTTGCAGCAAGTGCGCCACTAAAACTTGGGAAAATGGCAATTTGTTTTCCTCCAATTGGACTCGGTGCATAAATTTCAGCCTTACTAGTTTTATTAATTGGAAAATCGCTTTTAATTTGCATTTCAACAGTAACCTTTCCGGTGTTATTATCAATTGAAATTTTGCTTACTTTTCCTACATTCATTCCGCTTATAGTTACAGGAGAAGAAACATTAAGCCCTTCTACATTATCATATTGTGTATAAAGAATTTTATAATTATTTAATAAATCTTTGCCTTTTAAAAAGCTATACCCCCAGATGAATAGTGCAATTGAGGCTAATACTAATACAGCAGTTTTTATTTCTTTAGATAATTTCAAAATAGTATATTTAATTGTGTAAAAATAATGTATTATTTAATAGCTTGTTTTATATCGATGCTTTTCCCGTCTTTAAATGCAATAATAAAAGCAGAATCATAACCTTTGGCAATTGCTTCATTAAGTAATTTCTTTGCCTCCTCATAATTTGAAGTTTCTCCGTACATGTACTTGTATATTGAAGTATGAATGCAAGTAATATTACCCAACCCTTTAAAGTTGCTTGGAATAGTTTCTAATTTTTTTGGACTTGCAGAAATTTGAATTTTAAATACAATTCCTTTTTCTTTTTTCTTGTCAATTATTTTAGGTTCTTTTTTTTTAGTAATAGTATCCACGTTTTTATCTTCTGGAATAACTTTTATAGGCTTATTTTCGATTCTTTCTGAAGGTTTATCTATTGAATTATCATTTGTCCCTCCATCAAAAAAATCTTTTTTATAACTTACAATTGCTTGTGCTATAGCTTCGGCTATTTCTTGTTGTCCATCTTCAGAATCTAATTTTGCCCCTTCAATAGGATTTGAAATAAATCCGTTTTCAATTAAAACTCTTGGCATGTAGGCTTTATGCAAAACCATATAAGGAGCTTGTTTTACCCCTCCTCCTCTACTCTTTTTACCCAAGTCCTGTACAAATCTATCCTGAACTTTTCCAGCTAGTGCTATACTATTTTCAATAAATTCTTCTTGCATAATAGTCATCCCTAACATAGTTTCTGGTTTATTAGGATCAAAACCTTGGTACTTTTGTTTGTAATCTTTCTCAAGAGTTACTACTGAGTTTTCTCTTTTCGCCGCTTCAAGATTAGAAGCATTTTTAGACATACCCATTACGTAAGTTTCTGTTCCATCGGCAGCAGTATTTTTATTTGCATTACAATGAATAGAAACAAAAATAGTAGCATCCGCTCTATTTGCTATATTGGCTCGTTCTACTAAATCAATAAAAACATCTGTCTTTCTTGTATAAATTACATCAATACTAGAATTTTTTTCTAATATTTTACCTACTTTAAGTGTAATGCCTAAATTAATATTCTTTTCAATATGTCCATTATAGACAGCCCCAAAATCATGTGCACCATGACCAGCATCCAAAGTAACTTTGAATTTGTTGGATTGCGCAATTGAAATATAAGAGCATAAAACCATTAGGATAGCTAGGATAAGTTTTTGGGGATTTAAATTAATCATTGTTATAAAAGTTAATTTTAATTAAAACTGCAAGGTTATAAAATTATTATTTCTCTACTTTTGACCAAAATTTATATGTAAGTTTGGCTTATCAAAAATCAAACCTTATTTTTACAAAAATAGCATTTAAACCTTTGCGTACAAACTTATTTTATATCGTTTTATTAGCATATTTTCTAACAATAGGGAATTCATTTCTATTTGCTCAAGAAACTACTAAAAATCAAAAACCTTCCCCGACTATAAATCAAAAGGTTAAACTACAAAATAGTTCTGAAATAAATCCTTCAAAAGAAAGTTCGACTCTAAAAAAAGTGGATACAATTAAGATTGACACTATTAAAAAATTCAAATCTGCTTTAGAAGGAAAAGTAAAATACCATGCTAAAAAGTATGCTAAATTTGATCAAAAGAAAAAATTAATCACACTTTATGATGAAGCAGAATTAAATTATTTAGATTACAACTTAAAAGCTGGAATTATTGTTTTTGATTATTCGAAAAATGAAGTTTATGCTGGTAGATTAAAAGATTCTGTTGGGAATTATAGGCAATTACCTAATTTTAAACAAGGTTCTAACGTTATTGAACCAGATTCAATTAGATTTAACTTCAAAACAAAAAAAGCCTTAATTTGGAATTCTAGAACTACGCAGCAAGAGTTAAACATAAAAGCAAAAATTTCTAAGAAAGAGAACGACTCTATTTACTTCATGAAAGGAGCGCATTTAACAACTGCCAAAGATATTGAAGATCCTGAATATTATTTTTTGGTAAACAAAATGAAATTTGTACCAGGAAAAAAGGTAGTAATTGGAACTACCAATTTATGGATAGAAAATGTTCCCACCCCATTGGCTTTGCCTTTTGCTTTTTTTCCTATCACAGAAACTATCCACTCTGGAATTATCCCTCCTAGTTTTGGACAAAATAATGATAGAGGTTATGCTTTGCAAAACGGAGGGTATTATTTTGCATTAAGCGATAAATATGATCTTGCAGTTTTAGGAGATTACTACACAAATGGAAGTTATGCAACACGATTTGAATCGAGTTATGCTAATAAGTATAAGTATAGCGGAAGGGTAAATATACGTTATGAGAATTTAATTACCAGTGAGCGAGGGTATCCGGATTATGCAAAAAATAAAATTTATAACATCCAATGGTCACATACTAAAGATATGAAATCTAATCCAAATTCAAGATTTTCGGCATCCGTAAATTTAGGAAGTAGTCAATATTTCCAACAATCTATAAATCTTACCAACATTGGATCAACATTAAACAATACCTTAAGTTCCTCCTTATCTTATTCAAAAACGATTAACACTATACCTCAAATTAACTTTTCATTATCTGCAACACATTCACAAAATACTCAATCAAAAGCAATTAATATGACTTTGCCATCCTTACAAGCAAGTGTAGATAGAATTTATCCGTTTGTGGGAAAAGATGGAGTGAAGAAAGGATTAATAAAAAATATTAATTTGCAATATAATTTAAGAGGTGAAAATCAAATTCTTACAACTGATGATTTATTCTTTAAAAAAGAAATGTTCTCTGCCGCTAAAATTGGTTTTCAACATAGTATTCCGCTAAGTACTAATTTTAAAGTTTTTAAATATTTTAGTGCTTCTACTTCTGTTAATTATAATGAAGTATGGACTTTAAACACAATTCGTAAAGATTTTGTAATTACATCTTTTCCACCAGCAATTCCTAAAGGTAAAGAAGTTGTTTCCAATATCAATGGTTTTGATTCTTTTAGAACTTATTCTTTTTCTAATAGTCTAACTACAACAATTTACGGGACTTTTAATTTTGGAAAAAATAACCAAATTCAATCCATTCGACACGTAATGCATCCTTCTATTTCGCATACTTACACCCCAAGTTTTGAAAAATATTACGATACCTATGCAATTGACGCAAGTGGAAGAACAGCTCAATATTCTCGATTTGATAATGGAATTTACGGAGTACCAGGAAAAAATTATTCCAATAATATTGGATTTAACCTAAATAATACTTTTGAAGCAAAGGTTAGAGACCGAGATACTACCAAAACAGAACCTAAAAAAATAATGCTTTTAAACAATTTAAACTTGGCGACAAGTTATGATGTTTCTGCCGATTCACTTCGATGGTCACCAATGAGATTAAGTGGTGGAACTACTTTGTTTAAACAAAAAATGAACATTAATTTTGCAACAACTCTTGACCCTTATGCTCTAGGAAAAGATAATAAATCAAGAATTAATACTTTTAATGTGGAAGATGGCGGTAGTTTACTTAGAATGACTAGTTCAAATATGACAATTAATTATTCTGTTTCTAGTTCTAAAGAAGATAAAACCAAAAAAAATCTACAAGGCTCAAAAAATGGTGGTCGAGAAGATGATTTATTTGGATCTAATACAGAAATAAATGACAATAGAGATAGCCAATTTGCTAAGAAAGACGAGGATAAAGATGGTTTTACAGGGTTTTATAATGCTAAAATACCATGGGACATGACTTTTGCTTATTCAATAACCTATTCCAATTTAAATAATGAAAGAAAAATTTCTAGTAATTCGGTAATGATTTCGGCTAATACCGATTTAACACCTAAATGGAAAGTTGGTGTTTCAACCGGTTATGACTTTGTTAGAAAAGGAGTTACATTTACTCAAATTCGATTGAACCGAGATTTACTGAGTTGGAATATGAGTTTTAATTGGTCTCCTTTTGGACAATCGTATTGGGGATTCTTTATCGGAATTAAAGCAAGTGTATTGAAAGATATTAAATGGGATAAACGAAACCAATCCGATAGAATTCTAAAATAAAACAAATGAAAAAAATAATTACCACTCCAAATGCTCCCGCTCCTATAGGCCCATATAACCAAGCCGTTTTAAAAGGTGACACTTTATACACTTCAGGACAAATTGCATTAGATCCCGAAACAATGGAACTAGTTCTCGAATCCATCGAGGCTGAAACTACCCGGGTAATGCAAAATATGAAAGCTGTTTTGGAAGCTGCTGGAATGACTTATGAAAATGTAGTAAAATCAACTATATTTATTATGAATATGAATGATTTTTCTAGAATAAATTCAATATACGGAAGCTATTTTGACGAAAAAACAGCTCCTGCCAGAGAAACAGTTCAAGTTGCAGGTTTACCAAAAGGTGTAAATGTTGAAATTTCTATGATTGCTATTAAATAGTAAGGTATTTATATATTTTTTCTGTATATTATAGGTGCATAAATAAAGTATTTAAATTTATAATTAATCTTTATTAATTTAACCCTTTTATCAAGATTATTGTCTATCTTTAATATTTATATATTTTACCTTATGAAAAACCAATATTCACGCAGAAAATTTTTTTCAAAATTAGTATATGGAAAAGGTAAAATTAACGATGCATTATTTGAAAAATACAAAAGAAAAAATTATTCTACAAGGCATTATGAAACTACAAATGAAGAAGCAAGAGTAGGTAATATAACAAGTGGTTTATCTCCTTACACTGGGAGTTGGACTACCCAACAAGCATTACATTTATTGCGTCGTACTCAATATGGATTTAAGAAAATTGATGTAGATTCACTAGTTTCAATGGGAATGACGACAGCAGTTAATTCATTACTAAATATTGAAACTAATTTACCATCGCCACCTATTAATTACTATCAAAACATTTTGGCTGATGAAGGAAATATTGCTTATGGTGCAGATTGGACTCAAAATGTATTTAGCAGTGGTGGAATAGGAAATTCAACTAATAATTTAAGAAATGATAGTTTAACTTTTTGGAATGTTGGACTTGCTTTAAACCAAGAATTAAATATTAGAGAAAAAATGACTTGGTTTTGGTACCATTTTATTCCAATCAATTTTGAATCCATCAGAGTTGCAAATTATTCCTATTGCGGTTCCAATTCGGCACGCATTAGTTATGATTTTATTAATCATTCTAGGGCGAATAGTTTGGGAAATTTTAAAACTTTTATTAGAAATATTGCTACACAGCCAGCAATGATGTACTACCTCAACAATCAATCGAACACCAATACTGCTCCCGATGAAAATTTTGCAAGAGAGGTTATGGAGTTGTTTACTTTAGGAAAAGATCCTTTAAGCCAATATACAGAAACAGATGTAAAAAATGCTGCAAAAGTATTAACAGGTTGGAGAGTTCAAAACTTAAATTCATTTCCTACATCTACTAGCTTTGTGTCCTCGTTACATGACACAAGTAGTAAAACATTTTCTTCTTTTTTTAATAACGCTACTATTGAAAACACTGGGGCTACGGAATTGGACAGTTTTATTGACCTTATTTTTTCTAAAACACAAGTGGTTTCTGAATACATCTGCCGACGATTGTACCGCTATTTTGTTTACTATGATATAGATGCTACTATTGAAGCCAATGTAATTTCACCTCTTGCACAACATTTTGTTGCTAATAATTGGGAAATTAAACCCGTTTTGGATAAACTATTTAAGAGTCAACATTTTTATGATATGGCAAATTTTGGTGTATATATTAAAACTCCGTTTGATTTAGTGATAGGCTCAATGCGTACTTTTAATTTAAATTATAATGTATCTGATCCTACAAATTTTGAAGCACAATATTATGTATGGAAAGCTATTAACAATAAATATTTAGTTACAATTGATCAGGAAATGGGCAATGTGCCTAATGTTTCTGGATGGAATCCTTTCTATCAAAATCCAAATTTTCATGAATATTGGATAAATTCTAATACAATTCAAAAAAGAGCCGCTTTTATAGATGTTATTTTTAATGGAATTAATTTAAATTATAACGGATTACTCACCCGCATTGAAGTAAATACTATTGCTTGGGTACAACAGTTTCCTGACGCAACTATAGCAGACCCCGATTTACTTGTTGGTGCTTGTGTAGCTTATTTATTACCAGTAGATTTAAGTGCTTCAATAAAAAGTAACCTTAAAATACAAAATTTACTCTCCAATCAAATAACTAATGGTTACTGGACCACAGCTTGGAGTAATTATATAGCAAATCCAACTAATTCCAGTTATACTAATATCGTAAAACTACGACTAAAAAGTTTACTTCTAGCAATCACTCAATTAGCCGAATACCAATTAATGTAATACCATGAAAAGAAGAGAATTTATAAAAAAATCATCAGTAGCAGCATCTTTGCCGCTATTGTTTCATGGTATTCCAGTGATTGCATCTTCTGAAATTGCTAGTGAAACTTTAGAAAAAATGGCTTTATCTGCTATTAATTGTGGTCGAATCTTAGTAATTATACAGCAAAATGGAGGTAATGATGGATTGAACACAATTCTTCCGCTTGACCAATGGAGTAATTTAGTTAATGCACGTTCTAATATTTTAATGAACAACTCTAGTGTTTTAACTTTAGCCAATAACAACGCCACAGGTTTACATCCTGCAATGCCCGAAATGAAAAGCCTATACGATACTGGAAAAATGATGGTGGTTCAAGGGGTTTCCTACCCAAACCCAAATTATAGCCATTTTAGAGCAACCGATATTTGGTTTACTGGCTCTGGAAGTAATACAAACTTAGATAGTGGTTGGCTTGGGAGAGCATTAGATATTAAATATCCTAACTATCCCACCAATTACCCATCGACAGGTATGCCTGATCCTTTAGCAATTCAGATAGGATCTACACTGCCCTTTTCTTTACAAGGTCCTAATTTAAATATGGGATACAGCGCCCCCGATCCTGCTTCACTTTTAAATGTAATTAATGGTATTACTGACCCTGCTCCTAATTCAGATTATGGTAACGAACTTACTTTTTTAAGATTGATGAAAGACCAAAGTAATGTGTATCGAACTGCTATTCAAAATGCCTATAATGTTCCTTTAAATACTTCAATAACCTATCCTACAAATAATAAATTAGCAGATCAATTAAAAATTGTAGCTAAACTAATTAATGGTGGACTTCAAACTCCCGTTTATATAGTTAATCATCCCAATTCACATGATACCCACAGTAGCCAAGTAGATTCTTCAGATAAAACACAAGGTTCGCAAGCAGTAAATTTAACTCTACTTTCTCAGGCTATCGGTGCTTTTCAACAAGATTTAACTGCCATGGGTAAAGACAATAAAGTGGCTGGAATGACTTTTAGCGAATTTGGAAGACGCATTAAAAGCAATGCTAGTATGGGTACCGATCATGGTGCTGGTGCTCCAGTAATTTTCTTTGGAGCGGTTTTAAATACTAGTCCTACACAAGTTAGCGGAACTGCATATCCAGTACCAGGAATGATTGGAAGTTCTCCAATTTTACCAACTAACGCTGTATCTAGTGATCAAGTACCAATGCAATTTGATTACCGCCAACTTTATACAACGGTAATGCAAGACTGGTTGTGTATGACAGAAGCCGAAGCAAGTCAAGTATTAGGTACAAATTATGTTAAACTTCCAATATTTAATAGCACATTATTGAGTAGCGTAAATTTTGATAATGAGCAGAATCAAAGTTTGTTATTATTCCCTAATCCTAATACAGATGGGCGATTTACAATTCGTTTTCAAGAAACTATAAATGCAGCTTTACAAATAACTTTGTTATCTATAAATGGAAGTGTTATAGATACCAGAATAGTTAACACAAACTCACAAGATTTGAACGTTGAATATTCAAATTTAACTTCTGCATCTACTTATATTTTAGTAGTGGAATGGAATGGCAATAGATTTTAAAAAAAAGTACTTACCAGATAATTATTTTTAAAAAATTATAAATTCAATTCATCATTCTATTTTCCAAATCTTTCAAGATGTCTCTTCTACCAAGAATTCCGTTGTAATTTTCGATAACTCTTTCCATAATTTCAATATCATCTTCAGCTATTAAAACTAAATCAGAATCCTTATCAAATTTAGAAACAGCACTTTTAAAATCTTTTCCTTTGATATATTTAGGAATTCTATCAAAAATCAAATCATTGTAACGTTCTGCAATTGTATTCAAATTCATATAACAATCGAAAGCCTCATCTTCTGATTTATCATACAAATACGATTCAATAGCTCCTTCCATATAACATTCATAAAGCTCCATAGATCCTTTTAAAACTGCTGTTTGAAAGAAACAATTATCAGGAAAATTAATCATAGCAAACTCTACGTCACTACTAAGTATAATCTCTAAAAGCTTGGCAGTATCTTTAGAATTAGCAGTAGAATGTCTATTTAATAAAAAAGCAGATAATAAAAGACTAGCATTGTTTATATCGGTAACTAATAACAATTCATCTATTAAAGAATTAAAACCTTTAAGATCCTTTTTATCTGCACATTTTTCTAATTTGGAAAGTACCTGTTTATCGCTGTTCATTTTTTTAACAAATTTAAGGTAACTTTTTGCTAAGTGGTAGTAAAATTTTAAAGAAAATTAATCTTCTTTTTTATCATCAAAAGTAAAATTTCGTAATTGAGGTACTTTTACAAATGTGAAAGCTATTACTCCTAAAGTAAGGCAGCCACCAACTACTACAGCACGAACGGTTCCAAGCCAATTGGCCATAACGCCACTCTCAAAATCACCAAATTCGTTAGACGAACTTACAAACATAGTATTCACTGCAGAAACTCTTCCACGCATAGCGTCGGGTGTAACCAATTGCAAAATTGTACTCCGAATTACCACACTTACGGCATCCAACATCCCGGATAGTAAAAGCATCGCAAACGAAAGGTAAAAATTAGTCGATATTCCAAAAACAATTATTGATAATGCAAAACCAGTAATACAAATAAAAAGTTTATTCCCTGGATTATTTTTCAAAGGCAAAAAAGCTAGTAATCCTAGGGTAAATAAGGCACCAATTCCGGGTGCTGCTCGCAACGCTCCAAAGCCTATTTCGTTTACATGTAATATTTCTTTTTGATATACAGGTAACAACGCTATGGCACCTCCAAACAATACTGAAAACATATCTAAACATTGAGCAGCTAATAAAGTTGGCGTTTTAATTACAAATTTTAATCCTTCTTTTATACTAAACAATATAGGTTCCTTTTCTCTTTTTAATATTGGCTTTACTCCTATTTGAAAAATTGGAAAATAAATTATTGTAATAATTAAAATAATAGCAAATAGTCCAGCTGCAATTCCAAAAAATGCAATAAATATTCCAGCAACTAATGGACCTAAAACCGCACCCATTTGCCAAGACATGCTGCTCCAACTTGTTGCATTTGCAAAATGTTCTCTCGGAACTATTAATCCGAAAAGCGAAAACATCGACGGACTAAAAAACGAACGAAGAATACCGCCAATAAAAACAAAAAAATAAATTAAATAAACTATTAAAGATGTAGTAACACTATTTTTTGTTATCGGTAACGCTAATGCAAATAAACAAATTGCGGTAAGTAAATATCCCGATAGGCATTTTAAAACCATTTTTCGCTTTTCGCTTTGGTCGACAAAATGTCCTGCAATTAAAGAACACCCTATAGCAGGAATGACTTCGGCAAGGCCAACAAAACCTAAAGAAAGTTTGCTATTTGTAATATTATAAACCCAATAATACAAAATGGTTGATTGCATATTTAATGCGAAAATTAATCCGAATCGTGTCGATAGAAAAGCAATAAATTCTTTTATTTTTAAAGCAGGGTTTTTATAAAAAAATCCTGATAATTCAACCGGTGAAGGATGTTCTGTTTTCATATTTTAATTACAATATAATAGAAATAGTAAAAAAATCATCATTATTCCTATCTTCAAATATATTAATTTCAATTTCTAGCAAGTACATGAAAAAATGATTTATTTGAAAATTTATTAACAATAGATAGCAATAGCTTGTTTCAAATTTCATTAGTTTTACAATCTTAAAAAACAATATGCGCGCAGATTATATCTTAGAACAAGAATTTAGAGATCAAATTCTAGACGACACGAATTTAAAGTATAAAGATTTTGAAAATTGTAACTTCTATAATTGCGATTTTAGAAACTGTACTTTTCAAACTGTGACCTTTATCGATTGTAATTTTTTCGATTGTAATTTTCAAGAAACAAAAATTAATTACGTCTCTTTACGTGGTGTATTTTTTAATCGCTGCAATTTTACTAGCGTTAATTTTGCCATGACGGATCAAGTAATTTTCGAATTTCACTTTATAGATTGCCTATTAGATTATGCGAAATTTTATGCTTTAAAACTTAAAAAAATGCAATTTATCAATTGCAGCATGATTGCTATAGATTTTATGTCGAGTGATTTAACCGAAGTATTATTTGATAATTGTAATTTAAGAAGGGCAGTATTTATTGATACTATTGCAAACAAAGCAGATTTTTCTACCAGTTACGACTATGTTATTGATCCCGAAAAAAACAAAATAAAAAAAGCAGTTTTTTCTATTGATGGTTTGAAAGGTCTGTTAGAAAAATACGATATTGTTGTAAAGTAATTATTGTTTTAGATACTATTTTGTGAGAAAATAAAATAAAAAGGTAAGCACCCCGCTTACTTTTTATTAGTTAAATAACTTCAATTTGTGGATTTATCTTTTTTATTTCTGCAATGAAAATATCGCTTTTTATTGGGGAAATGAATAAATCATCAAAAGTATTATAAGTTATAATAAAACCCTTGGTGTCCAAAGCTGGCTTGAACATTACAGGAACATTTAATCCGGAGTAACGCTTAATAGTTTTTATTTTAGCAATTGCAACCCTCCCTCTAAAAGGTCCCGATCTGTACAATAAAAAATTATTTTTAATAACATATCTAGTATCAAGCAAAACCCAAAGTAAAAATCCTATAGCTAAAGAAATAATAACTATTGGAATAATTGGAGTATTTCCTTTTTCATAATTCAACGCAAGCATCAAAATGAAAAATAATACTATGCCCCAAAGAATAGCAATTGTAAAAGTGTTTTTGGTAGATAAAAATCGATTCATATATATTTTTAATAGGCTTTTTTTTAGTAGAAACTAAAAATTCGTTTAATTTTACGCTAAATTAATATAATTTAGTAATACAATCGAAATTAAATAAAAATTGTTTTCAATGAATGTAATAAATTGGGTAACCGTAAGAGAGTTTGAAGATATTACCTATAAAAAATGTAATGGCGTAGCCCGAATTGCTTTCAATCGTCCGGATGTTCGTAATGCCTTTCGACCTAAAACTACCTCCGAATTATTACAAGCGTTTCACGATGCACAAGAAGATACTTCTATAGGAGTCGTTTTACTCTCTGCCGAAGGACCTTCTAGCAAAGATGGAGTGTATTCTTTTTGTAGTGGGGGCGACCAAAAGGCACGTGGTCATCAAGGTTATGTTGGAGAAGATGGTTACCATAGATTGAATATTTTAGACGTGCAACGTTTAATCCGTTTCATGCCTAAAGCGGTTATTTGTGTGGTTCCTGGTTGGGCTGTAGGTGGCGGTCACAGTTTGCATGTAGTGTGCGATTTAACTTTAGCGAGCAAAGAACATGCAATTTTCAAACAAACAGATGCAGATGTAACTAGTTTTGATGGTGGCTATGGTTCGGCTTATTTAGCTAAAATGGTAGGCCAAAAAAGAGCACGGGAAATCTTCTTTTTAGGAAGAAATTATTCTGCTCAAGAGGCTATGGATATGGGAATGGTGAATGCTGTAATTCCTCACGAAGAATTAGAAGATACTGCTTACCAATGGGCACAAGAAATCCTTACCAAATCGCCTACCTCGATTAAAATGCTTAAATTTGCAATGAATTTAACCGATGACGGTATGGTTGGACAACAAGTTTTTGCTGGCGAAGCAACACGTTTAGCTTACATGACTGACGAAGCCAAAGAAGGCCGGGATGCTTTCCTTGAAAAACGCAAGCCCAATTTTAAAAAAAAATGGTTGCCATAGTTTAGTATTCAGTGGAGAGTGCTTAGTATTCAGTTTTCGCGCTAAGTTCACACCTAGTTTGTCATTCCCTAGGAATCTCAAAAAATATTCAAGTTGTAGTTTCATAAAATAGTTTGTTATTTAAATATCTCTAATTTTTTTATTCATGAAAAAGAAAATAATTTTAAGTTTAGTTCTCTTGGTTTCTTTTAATTTACATCCACAAAATCCAAAATCAACTAATTCCAATAAAGAAAATAAATATTCTATTTCAATTCATTACACAGGTAATTTACGAAACCATAATTTTGTTAGTGATAATTATAATGGTATTGCAGGAATAGATGCTAAATATAATTTTTACAAAAATCCCAATTATAGTATAGAGGGTGGTTTAGGAATTGACTATTTAATAGCACGAGAAATTGGCTATCAATTAGATTTAAAAAATTCATTAATTATAAATCCAAATATTGGAATTGTTTTGGAAGTAAATAAAATATTTCAACCATTTGTTAACTTAGGCTATTCCTTTCTTACTGCAAAATACACCATACAACAATTGTATATTAATCCGTCTGACCCTGCTTTTGGTAATTTGCCTTCCGAAGTGAAATATAATTTTGATAGTTTTTCAATTAATCCA
>Ga0114971_10001080_pt1 | contig 18432 bp, 14 predicted proteins | sample M_140625_MF_Meta_FD_87320 | JGI IMG/M metagenome (GOLD analysis project Ga0114971, IMG submission 87320) | Freshwater microbial communities from Lake Montjoie, Canada to study carbon cycling - M_140625_MF_MetaG | ecosystem: Environmental > Aquatic > Freshwater > Lake | place: Lake Montjoie...
AGCATGATCACCCGATCGGCCACCTTGCGGGCGGTGTTCATGTCGTGCGTGACCACCACGCTGGTCACATGGGGCCGCCGGCAGACCTTGAGGATGAGTTCGTTGATCACGTCGGTCATGATCGGATCGAGGCCGGTGGTCGGCTCGTCGTAGAGCACGAGGTTCGGTTCGAGGGCTAGCGCCCGGGCCAGGCCGGCCCGTTTCCGCATGCCGCCGGAGAGTTCGACCGGCTTCTTGCGAAGCACGGTGCGAGGCAGCCCCACCTCGTCGATGAGCGACTCCACGATCCCGCGGATCTCCGCCTCGGGCAGGCGGGTGTGCTCGCGGAGCGGGAAGGCGATGTTGTCGAGGATCGTCATGCTGTCGAAGAGCGCGGCGCCCTGAAAGACGAAGCCATAGCGGGTGCGAAGATGGGCCAGGTCGCGGTCGTTCAGGCCGGCGAGCGACTTGTCCTCGAAGAGCACGTCGCCGGCGCTGGGGCGGATCAGACCGATCATCGACTTCAGCAGCACCGTCTTGCCGCAGCCGCTCTCCCCAAGCACCACGAGGGTCTGTCCGGCATCGAGGTCGATCGAGATGTCGCGGAGCACCTCCTGGCGGCCAAATCGCACGCCGAGACTCTCGACCCGCAGGAGCGGTCCAGCGGGTTCCTCGCGGCTGCGGGGTGGGGAGGGGGCGACGGCCGGCATGTGTCAGAGCAGCCTGCGGGGGCCTTCGGGGCGGAAGAAATCGTGGACGTTGTTGAGCCAGATCCCCAGGAACAAATCGAGGATCAGGATCAGGACGAACGAGTGCACGAAGGCATTGGTCGCGGCGCGGCCCACGCCCTCGGCGCCCGGCTGGCAGTGAAAGCCGTGGTGGCAGCTGACGAGCGCGATGGCCGCACCGAAGAACAGGCTCTTGAAGATGCCGAGGAGGAAGTCGAAGGCGTCGACATATTCCCGGGAGTTGGTCCAGTAGTGGTGGTAGTCGATGCCGAGGAGCACATGGGAGTAGAAGTAGCCTCCCAGCACGCCCATGAAGTCGGCCATCACGGTGAGTGAGGGAATCAGCACGAGGCAGCCGAGGAACCGGGGCACCACGAGGTAGTACAGGGGATTCGCTCCCATGCTCTCCAGGGCGTCGATCTGCTCGGTGACCCGCATGGTGCCGAGTTCTGCGGCCATGGCGCTGCCCACCCGGCCGGCGAGCATCGTAGCCGCGAGCACAGGGCCGAGCTCGCGGACAAGCGAGAGGTTGATCACGGAGCCGAGCCGCGTCTCCAGGCCGATGGCCTTGAACTGCGCGTAGCTCTGCACGGCGAGCACCATGCCGATGAACAGGCCCGTGAGGGCCACCACCGGCAGCGACATCACGCCGATCCGGTAGAAATTCGGGATCAACACGTCCCGCCGCTGCCTCCGCGAGACAAGCCAGAGCAGCGTCTGGAAGGCGAAGACGGTCACGTCGCCGACGCCGGCGACCCAGTTGATGGCGAACGCACCGAGGTTGGCCACCTGGTTGGCGAGCCAGCCGGCCACGCCGGCGGTTGGCTGCGTCGTGGTGGTGGGTGCTGTGGCCATGGTCCGTCCGGGTAACGGGCGCGTGATAAACCCTGTGGGTTGTATCGGCTGTGCGGCCTGGCGGCATGAGGGCCACTGCCGCCGGGACGGCAATCGTGAGAGTCTGGGCAAGCCAGGGCAGCCAGTCGATACGGCCATCTCGTTCGTCAGCCAAACCCTCTTGGTGGTTCCGCAGACTGTCTGCTGCCGCAGAACCGTCTGTTTTCCGGCAGTTGACGATCCTTCGTGCCGATCGGGGCGAGCGTCACTACCTTCGTTCGTTCGCTCGCGTTCGTGCGTTTGAGCCCAACAGAGGTTTTCCAGCCATGCAGACCCAGCCTCAGGTGTCGTTCGATGATCTCCCGGTCGACGAGGCGGTCCGCGAAGCGGCCCTCGACCACATCAACCAACTCGAGCGGGTGTACGACCGCATCACCGGCTGCCACATCGTGATCGCGCAGCCCCATCGGCATCATCGCGAAGGGCGGCTCTTTTCCGTCCGCGTCGATCTTGTGGTGCCCGGCGGTGAACTCGTCGTCAATCGAGACCACCACCGCGACCACGCCCACGAAGACGTCTTCGTCGCGCTGCGAGACTCATTTCTCGCCGCCCGCCGCCGCCTCGAGGACCACGTCCGTCGCCTGCAAACGAACGGGAAGCGACACGCCGCCGCCACCCGGCACGCATCATCCGGAGCCACCGATGAATCACCGCACCTATACCGACCGTGAGGATGCGGGCTGGATGCTCGTGGAGCGGCTCCGCGGCCAGGCCCTCCACGATCCCCTCGTGCTCGCGATCCCGCGCGGCGGCGTCGAGACCGGTGCAGCCATCGCTCGTGGGTTGGGCTGCGAACTCGACGTGGTGCTGGCGCGAAAGCTGCGGGCCCCTCATCAGCCCGAACTCGCGATCGGGGCCGTCTCCGAAGATGGCGACGTCTCTCTCAATGACTTTGCGGCCGCGCTCACGGACGTGGGCTCCGCCTTCATCGAGGCCGAGCGGCAGCGACAGCTGGCCGAGATCGCCCGCCGCCGCACGATGTTCCGCGCGGTTCGTCCACAGGCCGAGGTGAAGGGTCGCACCGTCATCCTCACCGACGATGGCATCGCGACTGGAGCCACCATGATCGCCGCGCTCCACACGGTGCGGGCGGCGGGAGCGAAGGAGATCATCGTGGCCGTGCCCGTCGGCGTCACTGCCCGGCTCGATGCGATTCGGCCGCTCTGTGATCGTGTCATCTGCCTCCTGGAACCAGAGGAGTTCTGGGCGATCGGCCAGTTCTACCGCACCTTTGAGCAGGTCGAGGACGAGCGGGTCGCGGAACTACTCCGCGACTACGGCCTGCCGCAGGCGAAGCGGGAAGCAACCGCTGCGATGTAGATCATTGGCCCCGACCTGCCTGCCCGACGCTCCACGAACGTCGCATGCACTCGAGCGAGCAGCTACTGCTCCAGATAGGCCAGCGTGTCGGTGTGGTGGCCGATCACCTTCCACTGACCGTTCTCTTTGCGGAACGTGGTCGTCGCTCGGATGGAGACAGGCTGGACCTGGCCGTCGATGATGTTCTCGCCCTTCTCGTAGTACACCGCCACGCCCAGCTGTGGGCTGGCCGTCACGTGCACGTCAACCGCGTCGACCTTGCCCCCAAGTTTTTTGGCGGCCTGCTTGTCCCAGTGGGGCTCGACCTGCGACCAGCCAACCTGCCTCGTGCCCGTCGGGCCCATGTAGGTCACATCATCGGCGTGCGACCAGATGGCCTTCATGGGAGCGTCGTCGCCGGTGAACAGTCTGTTGAGGGCTTCGTGGAACGTGGCGACCGCCGCCTTGACCGCCTGGGTGTTGTCGTCGGCCGCCCGAGCCGGAGTCGCCACGATGAGGGCCGTTCCCATCAGGACCAAGACGCTTAGCGTGATGCGAGTTTGCACGGCTTTTTCTCCCGGTGTGTAGGCAGCAGGACTTCGGCCCGCCCCGTCGAGGACGAACTGTCGGGGCGTAGCCTACCAGCGCCCGCCGGTGGGCGGCTGTGAGTCATCGAGCTCACACGTGAACCCGGCGTGTCGTCGCGGCACCGCAGCCGGAATCACATGCGAGGGATGATGGTGCGAGGCCGATGCAAACCGAGAACATACACAGGTTGACAACCTGTGCTACGAGCGCGACGCGACCCGGAAAGACACACAGGTTGACAACCTGTGCTACGAGAGGCCTCGAGCCTTGCAAACGCCTCAGGATCACGCGTGACCCGTGTCAGCCGCCGCGGAGGGCGGCCGGATCCGCGGCTGAGAGGTCGACGAGCATGTCGGCCACGGCTGCTGTGATCGCTTCAAAATACTCCCGCCCTTTGGCCGCCGTTGCCGCGGTGGGATCGCCGCTGCCGGTGTCGGGGTGCACCCGGGACCAAGGGCGTGGCGTCCAGACGCCGGGCTGCTTGAGCGCGGGGATGCCCCAGGGTCGCGCCGCGCCGAGCCCCGCCTGCGGAAGCAGCACCAAGTCGGGGCAGAGGTGGAGCAGCAGCGACGTCTCGAGGTCGCCCGCATGATCCCCTGGGTCGGCAAAGACACGGGCCAGTACGTCGGGCCGCACCCGCCAGAAATCGATGACGGCGATGAAGATGCTCGTGTCGAGGCTCACATCCCGGACCAGGGGCTTGAAGTCGTTGCCACCATGGGCGTTGACGATCACGAGCCGGTCGATGCCCTGCCGCATCAGGCTCGAGGCGATGTCGCGAAGCAGGGCAAGGGCGGTGGCCGTCGAGAGGTGGATCGTGGCGACCTGGTCCTGCTGCTGGGCATTGTTTCCGAAGGGCACCGCGGGCAGTACGACGGGCATCGCACCGCGGGCGGCCGCTCGACCGGCCGCTGACTCCGCCAGTTCCCGGGCCTCGATCACGTCGGTGCCGTGAGGGAGGTGGAAATTGTGAGCCTCGGTCGCCCCCCACGGCAGCACCGCGACGTTCGGCCGATGGTCGAGCAACTGCCGGTAGTTGGCCTCCAGCAGCACATGGGCCCGCGGGCCGGGCGCGGAATCGTGCGGAGTCGATGCCATCGCCTCAGGAGGCGCCACCCTCGGCTGGGGCAGCGGCGACGGGCTCGACCGTCGCGATCCCCTTGAACGAGAGCTGCTTCTTGCCGGCGACCTCGATGCAGTCCACCTGGATGGTGTCCTTGCCCTCGAACTCACCCTTGAGCAGTTCCTCGCTCACCGGATCCTCGATGAAGTTTTCGAGGGCCCGACGCAGCGGCCGGGCGCCGAAGTCGGTGTCGGAGCCCTTCTTGATGAGGAACTTCTTGGCCTCGTCGGTGAGTTCGAGCTTGAGGCCACGCTCGAAGAGCCGCTCGCGGACCTTGGCCAGCTCGATGTCGATCACCTGCTTGAGGTCATCGACGGTGAGGTGATGGAACACGATCACGTCGTCGAGGCGGTTGAGGAACTCCGGCCGGAAGACCTTCTCGATCCGCTCGTTGACGCGGCCCTTCATCCCCTCGTAGCTGGCGTCATCGTCGGGCTTCTGGAAGCCGAAGGCGGCTTCATTCTTGATCGCCTCGGCGCCCGCGTTGGTCGTCATGATGATGATCGTGTTGCGGAAGTCGACGTTGCGACCGAAGGAGTCGGTAAGCCGACCTTCCTCCATCACCTGCAGCAGCATGTTGAACACGTCGGGGTGGGCCTTCTCGATCTCATCGAGCAGGACCACGGCGTAGGGCCGACGGCGAATCTTCTCCGTGAGCTGGCCGCCTTCCTCGAAGCCCACGTAGCCCGGCGGCGCGCCGATCAGACGGCTGACGTTGTGCTTCTCCATGTATTCGCTCATGTCGATCTGGATGAGCGCGTCGGCGTCGCCGAACATGAACTGTGCGAGGGCCTTGGCGAGCAGCGTCTTGCCCACGCCCGTCGGCCCGGCGAACACGAACGAGCCGATCGGCCGCTTCGGGTCCTTGAGCCCCGAGCGGCTGCGGCGGACCGCCTTCGACACGCTCTTGATCGCGGCCTCCTGGCCGATGACCTTCTTGTGGAGCTCGCCTTCCATGCCCATCAGGCGGGCCTGGTCCTCGGTGCTCATCCGCGTGAGCGGAATGCCGGTCATCTTGGAGACGACCTCGGCCACCACCTCTTCGTCCACGACGCCATCGGCCTCGCGGCTCTTGTCCCGCCAGTCGCGGGTCATCGACTGCTTCTTCTTCTTGAGCTTGTCGGCCTGGTCACGGAGCGCCGCCGCCTTCTCGAAGTCTTGGTTGGCGACCGCCTCCTCCTTCTCCTTGTTGAGCCGCTCGACCTCCTCGTCGATCTCCTTGAGATCTGGCGGCTTGGTCATCGCCTTGAGGCGGACGCGTGCGCCGGCCTCGTCGATTACGTCGATGGCCTTGTCGGGGAGGCAGCGGCCGGTGATGTAACGGCTGGAGAGATCAACGGCCGCCTCGAGCGCGGCGTCAGAGATGCTGACACGGTGGTGCGATTCGTAGCGGTCGCGGAGACCCTTGAGGATTTCCACGGCCTCGTCCTTCGTGGCCGGCTCGATCATGATGATCTGGAACCGGCGGTCGAGGGCCGAATCTTTCTCGATGTACTTGCGGTATTCGTCGAGCGTGGTGGCGCCGATGCACTGGATCTCGCCGCGGGCGAGGGCCGGCTTGAGCACGTTGGAAGCGTCGATCGCCCCCTCGGCGCCGCCGGCGCCGACGAGCGTGTGAAGTTCGTCGATGAACAGGATCGTGTTCTTGGCCCGGCGGACCTCGTTCATCACCGCCTTGATCCGCTCCTCAAACTGACCGCGGTACTTCGTGCCCGCGACCATCATGGCGAGGTCGAGCACGACGATCCGGCGGTCGGCGAGCAACTCGGGAACGTTGCCGTCGATGACCCGCTGGGCGAAGCCCTCGACGATCGCCGTCTTGCCAACACCCGCCTCGCCGAGGAGCACCGGGTTGTTCTTGGTGCGGCGGCAGAGGATCTGGATCGCCCGCTCGATCTCCTTTTCGCGGCCGATGACCGGGTCGAGCTTGCCCTGCCGGGCGAGTTCCGTGAGGTCGCGGCCGAAGCTGTCGAGGGCGGGCGTCTTGCTCTTGCCTGCCTTGGGGCTGCCCTCGCCGCTACCGCCGCCGGCGCCGGCCGGCTGTCGGCCGCCCATCCCGGCCCGCTCGCCCCCCTCGTTTTCCATGCCGTGGCCGAGGAGGTTGAGCACCTCCTCGCGGACATCTTCGAGCTTGAGGCCGAGGTTCATCAGCACCTGGGCCGCAACGCCCTCCTGCTCGCGCAACAGGCCGAGGAGGATGTGTTCGGTGCCGACGTAGTTGTGGTTGAGGTTGCGGGCCTCCTCCATCGAGTACTCGATGACCTTCTTCGCCCGGGGGGTCTGAGGGAGCTTGCCCATCGTGACCATGTCGGGGCCGCTCTGAACGAGTTTCTCGACCTCCATGCGGATCTTCCGCAGGTCGATATCGAGGTTTTTGAGGACGTTGGCAGCGACGCCACTGCCCTCCTTGATGAGCCCCAGGAGGACATGCTCAGTGCCGATGTATTCGTGGTTGAACCGCTGAGCCTCTTGGTTGGCCAGCTGCATCACCTTGCGGGCTCGATCCGTGAAACGCTCGTACATGGGCAGATCCTGTGGTGCTTTCGGCCCCTGAAGGGGACAGGAGGGGGCAGGCGGGATGGCGTGCCATTCCGGCAGCCGCCGCCCCGAACTCTCTGAAGGAGCAAACCTTACGCCAAACCCGTCGGAGGATTCTAGGACTGACGGGCGGGAAAGTCTGGCCGGTGGCGTCAGGCCCGGGAAAACCCCGGGTTTTTTCCACTCACGCGGCGGCGGACCGTGGATTTTGTCCGCCCGACTCGTCGCGGAGCGGCAGGACGGCCGGCTCTTCGCCAGCGTGCCTTTCGGAAGGATCGGCGAGTCGGTCGAGTTCCGCGGCGATCTCGTGCCGCCACGGGGCCCCGCTGTCACTGCGGGCGAGTTTCTCGAGGGCCTTTTTGGCATCGACGGTTCGGCCAGTCCGTCGCAGCAGCGAGGCATGGAGGAGCTGCGCCTCGCCGTCGGTCGGCGCGATCGCGAGGAGATCCTGCAGCCGCGCCTCGGTCTGAACCCAGTCGCGGGCGAGATAGGCGTCGCGGGCCTGCGCGAAGAGCGCGTCGGCCTCGTCGCGACGGGGAGCCGCGATCGCCGGCGGAAAAGCCGCCGCGGCCGACACGGTTGAGATCAGCCAGAGCACGGCCACGGCTGTCCACAGGCCGAGCGTGAACGGGAGTTCCACCAGGCCCGGCCAGACGAAAGTGGCGAGGATCGCCATATCGACCGACACCGCAAACGCCATCGCCAAAAACAGCCCGGAGAGGCTGCCGCGCAGCCAGAGCCAGGGTAGGCCGGGCCAGACGAGCGTCAGGTAGCGGAGGGCGTGCATGAGGCCGGTCGGGGACGGGTTTCGAGGGGGCGGGAGTGTAGGAACCGGGCATGCTTTCTCCAACTCCAAGCTCCAACTCAAAGCCTCCAGGCACCATGGCGGGCGGCGGCGCGGTACAACGGGCAAAATCATGGCAACTGGCGAATCTGGCGGACTGGGCGGACAGGGAAGCACCACCGGTATCTGGCGGGCGATCGACGCCTCGGCCAACCGGGCAAGCGAGGCCCTGCGGGTGCTGGAGGACGTTCTCCGGTTCGGCCTCGACGACGAGCACCTCACCCGGCTGGCCAAGGACCTGCGGCACGATCTCGCCGGCGTGCTCACGCGGCACGGCCTCTGGCGACGGATGGCGGCCCGCGATGTGATCGGCGACGTGGGGGCGGGGCTCGAGGCCGAGGCCGCCCTCTCCCGGAGCGGCCTGGCCGACCTCGTCGACGCCAATGCGGCTCGTGCGGCCCAGGCACTTCGCAGTCTGCAGGAATGCGCCGCCGTCGTTGCCACCGAGACCACAGCCGATTTTGAATCGCTCCGCTATCGCGTCTACACGCTGGAACGAGCGGCGACCACCGCGGTACGGGCGAGCGACCGGCTCGCGGGAGTGTCGCTCTGCGTGCTCGTCGATGGCGGCCACGAGGCGGCCGCGTTTGCGAGGCTCATGGAGTCCCTCGTCGAGGCGGGCGTGCGGATGTTTCAGGTCCGCGACAAATCGCTCCCCCTGCCGCTCCTCGCTGAACGGGTACGAACGGCGCTGGCGATCGTCCGCCGCGGCGGCGAGGCGGGCCGGCCGATCGTGGTGGTCAACGACCGCGTGGACGTGGCGGCGGCCCTGACGGCTGACGGGGCTCATGTGGGCGCCGACGATCTGCCCGTGCCGCTCACCCGCCGAGTCGTCGGGCCGGAGCGGCTCGTCGGTCGCACGGCGCACACCGTCGCGGAAGCCCACTCGGCCGTCGTCGACGGCGCCGACTACCTCGGCATCGGGCCCTGCTTCACGTCGCCCACGAAATCGTTCGCCGAGCACGCGCCCCCGGAGTTCCTCCGAACCGTCTGTGGTGAGGTGTCACTGCCCACCTTCGCAATTGGGGGCATCACCGCTGAGCGGCTTGAATCGCTCGTGTCGCTAGGTGTGAAGCGGGTGGCGGTCGCCTCGGCCGTGACGCGGGCTGCCGACCCGCCGCGGGCCGCCCGCGAACTGATGGAGGCGCTTGCGAGGCTCACGGTCCCTGCTCCTTGAGCAGGACGAGGATCGCCGCCGCGATGTCAGCCTCGTCGCTTGACCGATAGCCGGTCCAGACGCGCCGCACGCGGGCATCGGGGCCGATCAGGTACGTGGTCGGAAAGGCATCGAGTCCGTACGCCAAGGAAAAGTGCGTGGCGATGACGGCCTCGGAGAATCCCCAGGCTGCGATCGGCAGTTGTCGCGTTGCGAGGAAGGAGGTCGTCTCGCGAGCAAGGTTGGCGTCGTCGCCCCCGGAGCCGCAGGAGACCGCGATGAGTTGGAATCGCGGTTCTTCGTCGAGCCGCTGCGCGAGCCGCACGAGGCCGGGCAGTTCTTTGCGGCACGGGGAGCACCAGGTGCCCCAGAAGTTGAGGAGTGTCACCTTGCCGGTGAGCGACGGCACTGGGATCGTCGCATCATCGAGCGAAACGATCGGCAAGGAGCCCATCACGCGGCCCTCGGCGGGGTGCGTCGGTCGCGGCACTTTGCAGCCGACAGCAAGGAGGGCGAGCGAGAGGGTCGCAGCGGCAAGCGAACTGCGGGCTATCATCGGTGAACCATCCACAAGCATTCGCATCAGGAAGCCGAACGGCGTGAGCCGTGGAGTCAGCGAGGAACAATCAAGTGTACGAAGTCGAGCAGAAGTATCCGGTGGCCGATGTGAAGGCGATCGAGGATCGGCTCAGCCGCCTCGGCGCGTCGTGGCACGGCGCCGCCGAGCAGGTCGATCGCTACTTCAACCATCCGAGCCGGGATTTTGCGGTCACCGACGAAGCGCTGCGACTGCGAAGCACCGCAGCCGGCGTGGCGATTACCTGGAAGGGGCCGCGACTCGACGCGACGGCGAAGACCCGCCGCGAGATCGAACTGCCGCTGGCCTTGGCAGCGGTCCCGGCCGCTGCGCAGGCCTTGGCAGCGGTCCCGGCCGCTGCGCAGGCTTTGGCAGCGGTCCCGGCTATGCTTGACCACTGGACCGAACTGCTCGAGGCCCTCGGGTTTCGGCGGGTCCGCGAAGTGGCGAAACGACGGCGACTGGCGACGGTGGCGTGGGAGGGCGCGGCAATCGAGGTGGCGCTCGACCACGTTGCGGACCTCGGCGATTTCATGGAGCTCGAGTTGCAGGCCGATGCCTCCGGGATCGCCCCCGCGGCGGCTCGGATCGAATCCCTCGCGCGGGAACTCGGCTGCTCGAACGCCGAGCCCAGAAGTTATCTGGAGATGCTGCTCTCCAACACGTAGGTGCAGGTTGCCAACCTGCACACGAATCGCGTGAGCCAGTTTGGCACCGCAGGTTACCAACCTGCGGCTACACGGCGGGCGCCGGAACCCGCCGTCAGAACGAGACGCACGCCCCAAAGGGCCCGACGTTGATCGTTGCCCTCCGCGGAGCGATGTCGGAGAAGGGGGGCGATCCGCCCCCGGCTCGATAGGGTGAATGCGACGGCGCCGCTCGGGCGCGGGCGGCAGCCTCGCGGGAAGCCGACGACGTCGCCCGACGGCCGGCTGCGGCGCGTTCCGCCATCGCCCCCTGACGGGCCTCGACGCCTTGCTGCCGCTGCCGCAAGGACGACCGCTTGGCATCGATTCGCTGGATCTCCTGCCAGAGCTGTGCCGCGTTCATGGTGAGCAGATTCGGAACCTCGCGCAGTTCCTGCGCCCGCCGGCCATCGGACATCGCCGAAAGGTACTCGCCGAGCCACGCCTTGGCATCCCGGGCTTCCTGGGTGTCGAGCAGTTTCAGCTTCGACGTGATCGAGTCGAGTAGATACTCAAGTTCATACGACGTCATGCCGTCCACGCGATCGTTGAACTGCATCTTGATCCGTCGGACTTCACTTGGCGAATAGACGTTTTGCGTGGAAAGCCACTCGCCCAGTTCGGCGATCGCCCGCTGCCACTGCGGGCCATGCATGATGTCGGCCTTACGAGCCATGTCGCCGTCGTCGTCGACAGCAGTCGATTCTGCGGCGTGGGAGGCGGAACCCGGCGTCGGGAGCAGCATGCTGGCGACGAAGCCGATCAGGACCGGTGCTGACCATACCGCCCGCGCCAGAGACTGTTGCAGACCCATCCGGAAGGAGATTGAAGATACACGGCTCATGGGGCGCTGCTCCTGGGCTTCCGGATCCACGTCACACGCGGCGGCAGGCCTGAATCCGACTCCAGCCCCTCGGGCAGGGTCCGCCAGACGCACCGCTCTTTTCCGTCGTACGAGTAGATGTTGACCGAGGTCCGCTGCCGGCCATCGGGCAGGATCGTGGTCAGCAGAGCGACCCACGAGTCGCCATCGCGGAACCACGTCGCCTCGCCGCGGCTGCCGTCACTGGCAAAACTCCAGGAACGGATTCGCCTGACGATCGGATCCCAGCCAATTCGCTGGTGCACGTCGATCATCTGCGGCGAGTCGTCGCCCCCGGTCAGGTTTGGAATCCGAGCTTCACGGATCAGGAAGGTGCGGCCGGCGTCCCAGCGGACCGACATGTCAGCGGCGGCCGCGGGAGCTTTCTGGTTCTCTGCCTCGGCAACGAGGCTCCAGTCGCCGACCATCCACTCGAGATCATTCAGCATGCTGCCATCGGTGGAAACTGGACGCTCCGACTCACGCAGGCCGGTGAGTTTCCAGGCGTCGCCACGTCGAACCCAGATCGCCGAGAACCAACCCTCGATCGGGGTCGTCATGCCCGGAAGGGTGACGTCGACCGAACCGTCCTCCAAGGCCACGTCGGCCGAGATCAGTCGCAGCCGCGTCTCGCCAACGTGAAACTCGGGCCGCGGACCAGCGGTAGGGCTGCCGGTGAGGATGCCTGACGCTTGGGCCTCGAATCGGTTTCCCCAGCCGTCGACAACGTCGCCGTCTGCGGTCCATGCGCTGCGGATGGCATCGGCGTCTCCCTTGGACACCGCCTCCCGATAGGCCGTCGCGGCGGCCCGGATCGCCTCGACAACGGCAGGCGGCGCGGCATCAGCCACGGCAGTGGCACCCTCCTGACAGACGGCTGCTGCCGGCACGACGAAGGGCATGAGGAGCGTCAGGGCGGCAACGATCCAGCCGGGTCCCCATGACGAAGACGATGACCATGTTCGCCCGAGTTCATTCCACATCGCGTACCTCGTCTGAGGGTTCAACCCGCCAACCACCTGAGCCACCATCGTAGGCAGTTCGTCGCCCACGGTCATGGAGGCGAGAGGGAAAGCCCACGAGGCCGTCCGCAGCCCTTGGACCCTTTTCAGGACACGTGAGAGAATAGCCCGAACACGTCGTTTTGCCAGTGCCGAACGGCGGGAGCCCGGATGACGGGTTCACGGCCGAAACGCCACGCACATCGGGCTTGGGACCTCGACCGAAGTGCCCGTGAACGTCAGCCGGCCCGTCTCGTCGTCGATGGCGAACACCGTGACGTTGTTCGATGTCTGGCCTCCCGCCAGAAGAAACCTTCCACCTGGGGCGATCGCGAAGTGCCGGGGCGTCTTCGCCAGGGTTGGCTCGACACCGAGGAACTCGAGAGTGTTCGTATCGCCGACGATCCGAAACATCACGATCGAGTCGTGGCCGCGGTTGCTGGCGTAGAGGAACTTGCCGTTCGGATGGACCGCGATCTCGGCGCAGGAAAAGCCGGTGCGGTCCGTGACGCTGGGCGGGAGCGTGGAGACGGTCTCGCCGGCGCGGAGTTCACCTCGAGCGGCATCGTAGGTGAAGGCGGTGACTGTCAGGTCGAGCTCGTTGACACACCATGCCCGGTGACCATCGGGATGAAGGGCGAAGTGCCGCGGGCCGGCACCGGCCTTCAGTTTCGCCGACCACCGCGGCGCGAGCGTCGCCCGTTCACGGTCGAGGCCGTGAAGGAAGACCCGATCCAGGCCAAGGTCACAGACCACGACGATCTTCCCATCAGGTGAGACATCGACCGAGTGGGCATGGGGCTTGTCCTGACGCTTCGGATTGATCCCCTCCTCGCCGGCACGATCATAGTCATGCTGCAGGAAGCCGCCGGCACCATCCGCGGAGGCCAGCGGCTTGAGCCGGCCGTCCTCGGCGAGTCCGAGGCAGGCCACGTTCCCGCCCGAATAGTTGGCTGCGAGGATGACCTTGCCTTCACGATCGACGGTCAGATGGCATGGCCCGGTGCCGCCCGTCGACTCCGCACCACGCGACTCCAGGGACCCCGTCGCCTCATCGATTGCGAAGGCCTCGACCGCACCAGCCGGCTTGCCATCGGCACCCGTGATCTCAGAGGTCGCGTAGAGCACCGGGAGCCGAGGGTGGAACGCCAGGAACGTGGGGTTCTTCGCAACGCCGGCGAGCACTGGCTTCGTGATGGCGCCGGTGACGGTGTCGAACTTCGCCACATAGATGCCCTCTGACGCCGTCTTCGGCTTCGTGTTGTTGCCGAACCAGACAGGAACCTCTTCGGCAAGGGCGGTGCGCGAAAGCAGGGCGGCGGCGACGCAGAAAGCGCGAATAGACGGCATCGTGAAAAACCCTCATGCTGCTGGAAGGATGGACGACGACACGACCGACCTCAAGCCTATGCCACCATCGTCCGATCCCTCCACGACGGCCGGCGGAGGACGCGATCGATGGATGGTGGTGGCTGCTGGAATGTCCTATCCTGACAGCGGCGGAAGCCAGTCGTCCGTGATGGGCATGCCATGTCGGAAGTTGAATCCCACGCCTCGGCCCCGGACGACGACTCTGATCACTCGGGGTTGAGTTTCAATGGCCTGACGGCGTTCCTCGACCGGTCGGTCCCGAGTGACGACCCTCTCCCCCCCGGCACGCGACTCGGTGACCAGACGATCGTCGGCCTGCTCGGCGAAGGGGGCATGGGGCGGGTGTATGAGGCGCTCCAAGGGATACCCTGCCGCACGGTCGCCGTGAAAGTCATCCGCTCGGGCGCGTTGTCTGCCAAGGCCATGAAGCGGTTCGAGTATGAGGCGCAGATCCTCGGCCGCCTGACTCATCCCGGTATCGCCCAGATCTACCACGTCGGGACGCAGGCCATGGCCGGCGGCACGGTCCCGTACTTCGTGATGGAATACATCGACGATGCCCTGACGATCACCACCTTCGCCAGCAAGCACGCCCTCTCCACTCGTGACCGCGTCAGCCTCTTCCGGGAGGCCTGTCTCGCGGTTGCCCACGGACATCACAAGGGAATCATCCACCGCGACCTGAAGCCGGGCAATATTCTGGTGGGGTCGACCGGCCAGCCGAAGATCATCGATTTCGGTGTCGCCCGAAGCGTGGAGCAGCACCCGTCGCTCACCACGATGCTGACTGGCGACGGAAGCATCGTGGGCACGCTGCAGTACATGTGCCCCGAGCAGTTCGACGGGGTGGTGGATGACCTCGACGTTCGGGCCGATGTCTACGCGCTGGGCGTCATGCTGTACGAACTGTTGGCCGGCAGTCTCCCGTACGACGTTCACCGGCGGCCCGTCCACGAGGTCGCCCGCCTGATCACGGAATCCGACCCGCCGTCGCTCTCCACTTTGGATCGCCGGCTGCGCGGCGACCTCGCCACGATCGTGACGAAATGCATGGAGAAGGATCGCGGCCAGCGGTACTCGAACGCTGCCGAACTCGCAGAGGATCTGGGCCGGTACCTCCGGGGCGAGCCGATCGCCGCCAAGTCGCCGCGGCTCGTCGACTCCCTCGTCCGCCTGGCCCGGCGACACCGGCTGGCGGCGATGGCGGCCGGGGGGGTTGCGACGGCCGTCGTGCTCGGCGTGGTAGGCATCTCGATCTTCGCGATGCGTGCTGATCTCGCACGCCAGGAGGCGAACCGCCGGGCCCGCGAGGCCACGGCGGAGCGAGCGATTGCCGAACGCGAGAAGTCGCGGGCCGATGCGGCGGCGGCGATCGCCCGGCAGCGGCTCTACGTTGCCAACCTGCAGGCGATTCGGTCATGCCTTGCCACCAAAAATCTGCGGATGGCGCGGCAGCTGTTTACTGACAACGTCGCGATCGCGGGGCGCGCACTTCCCCTCGAGATGCACTGCATCGGAGCGAATCTCGACGATGCCGTGGTCGTGCTCGATCTGCAATCCGGGCCGATCGCCGGCGTCGAGTATGCCGGCGACTCGGGACTCCTGGTGGCGGTCGTGAACACGATGTCGCCGACGTCGCCCGAGTCGAAAGAGCCCGGAATGCAGGCATTCTTTCGGCCGTCGAACTTCACGCGGTACTCCATGTCGATCGCGCCTCTGTTCTTCGCCTCAGGGGTCGATCACCTCCACTACGCGAAGCTCGCTTCCGTCACGAGGGAGCTGGCAGAGGCCCGCCTGGCCTTTATCGACGAGGACTTTGCTCGTCGATCTCCTGTCCAGTCCTCAATCAGACCTGTGGCGATCAGTCCGGATGGCCGCCGCATGGCATGCCTTGTGGCCGAGGGTGGGCTGCGGATCGTGGACATGCGGTCCGGCCGGGAGGAGGCTCTCCTGATCGGACCTCGGGATCGGATGGCGCGGGCGACGTTCAGCCGCGACGGTCGCCGCATCGTTACGGTGGAGAACAACAGCGTGCTGAGGCTCTGGGATGCCGACAGTGGCCGGCTCCTGACCACGTGCAGCGGCGAGGGCGGCTCGATCGGCGGCGTCACGTTCAGCGGTGACGGGTCGCGGTTCGCATTCCGCGTGTATCTCGGTAGGCGTCGACAGGATCGCTTCCTCGTGTATGCCTCCGCCGACGGCCGGCAGCTCTCGGCCGTCGAGGCGCTGGCGGGGCTGACGAGCGATGAGCCACTCGTCGCGCTGAGTGCAGACGGCAGCCGCTTGGTGACGAGTGCTCATGAATCCGACCTCCACGAGTGGGACACGGCCTCAGGCGGGCCTCTCGGCGATCTGCGGGATCATGCCGCAATCGTGGAGGCCGTCGCCTTCAGCCCCGACGGAGGCCGGATCGCCAGCGGCGCAGCGAACGGCCATATCCGGCTCTGGGATCCCACGACCCGGACTCTCGAGCGGGAGTTGATTGGGCACTGCGATGGCGTCACGTCGCTCGCCTTCAGCGGGGACGGATCTGCCCTGGCTTCGGGGGGCAGCGACGGCACGGTGCGGATCTGGCCGCTCGCGACCGTAGCGCCCATGGCGGTCCTCGCGGGAGTGGCCGGGATGAACGCCGTCGAGTTCAGTCCCGATGGGACGCAACTGGCGGTGGCGCCGAAGGGAACCGATCACGTGGAACTGTGGAGCCCACGCACGGTCAGACGGCTTCGCACCCTCGCGGGCGGCTCGGGCACCGTGGCACAACTCGCCTACAGCCCCGACGGCAGTCGGGTCGCGGCCGCCTTCGCGACCCCGCAGCAGACCGGCGGCGTTCGCGTCTGGAGCACGCAGACGGGCGCGCTGCTCTCGACGTGCGGCGGCCGCCCGGTGGCCGCACACATGGTGACCTTCAGTCCCGATGGCACACAGCTCTTGTTCGGTTCGGGCAGGAGCAGCCTGGCCACGCACGGAGACGACGCAGACCACAGCTGGGCCATGACCTGGGATCTCCGTTCCGACAGCCCGCTTATGTCGGCCGAGCATGGCCGCGTTGCCAGTTTGCCGACGACGGCCGCGGTCTTCGGGCTCGGGGGAACCCGCGTCGCCTACGGGGCGGGCCACCTGCTTGACGCGGCCACCGGCGAATCGACGTCGGAGCTGCCTCCCTTGGGCAAGTTTGGTTGCCTCGGCGCCAGCCCCGATGGTTCCACGCTGGGGATCGGGCTTGCTTCCGGCAACGTCTGCCTGGTGTCGTTCGCGACGGGAACCCAGATCGCCCAACTCAACGGCCACGTCGGCTGCGTGCGGGCCCTCGCCTTCAGCCCCGATGGAACGCGGATCATGACGGGCTCGCTGGACGGCACCGCCCGCTTCTGGGACGCCCGCTCGGGCGAGTCGATCCACGTCTTGCACGGGCACGAAGGCATCGTGGAGCGGATCATCTTCACTCCCGATGGCAGGCGGGCCGTGACGGCTGGAACCGACGGCACGGTCCGCATCTGGGATACCGACACGGGGCAGGAAGTCTCGCAGTTGCCCGGCCAGCGTGCGGAGCCGACCGCCGTTGCCCTGAGCCCGGACGGCACGCTGGTCGTCACCGCCGCCGCCGACGGGACGGCCAGGATCTGGGGTCTCTCCAACGCGGCCATCGCCGCCGCGCGGCACGCGGAGACAACCGACGGCCAAGTCGTCGCGGGCTGGTGAGTCAGGCGCGAGAATGGTCACGCACCCCAGCGACCATTCTGTGCCACGTCACCGGCCGGACACCTCGCCCTGATCGTCGAGTGTCGGGAGGTCGGGCGGCATCATCCGGTGCCTCGGCTCCTCGAGCGTTCCCAGGAACGCGGCGAGGTCGGCGAGATCCTGCTGATTGAGGTTGAGGGGCTTGAGATGGGGCGACTTCACGGGAAACAGCGGATCGTCACGCTGAAAGTCTTGCCGCTTGAGCGTCACCATCCCGGCGTTGTACATGTTGAGCACGCCGCTGAGCTCAAACATCCCCGTGTGCGTGAGGGGTGTCGTTCGCGTCACGTCCCGGAGCGTCGGCGTGCGGAAGCGTCCGACGTCTTTGGGATCGCCCGTGACGGCGTGCCGGCCACGGTCTTCTCTCCTGCGGCCGTAGAAGCTAAGCCCCAAGTCGTGAAAGCGGCCGTCGCTGAACACCGGCCCGTGATGGCAGTTCATGCACCGCGCTTCGCGTCGGAAGAGGTCGAGACCGATCAGCTCCGCATCGGTGAGCGCCGCGGCATCCCCCGCCATGAACTCGTCGAAACGCGACCGCCCGCCGACGATCGTCCGCTCGAAACAGGCGACCGCCTTGGCCAGCGCGTCGAAGGTGACGGGCTCGTTTGGAAACGCTTCTTCATAGAGGGCACGATACCGCGGGATCCCCGAGACCAGGCCGACGACGTGGTCGGGGTTCGTGCCCATCTCGTGTGGATTGGTGAGGGCCTGCTCCACCTGCTGCTCGAGGCTCTCCGCCCGTCCGTCCCAGAAAAGCAATTCGTGGAAGGCAGCGTTACGGATTGTAGGTGCGTTGCGTGCCGGGGCTGGCCGCAGCGGCTGGCTGACGGTACGGCCGTCGGCCCAGCCGAGGTTGGGCTCGTGGCACGATGCGCAGGCGAGTTTGCCGCTGGACGAGAGTCTCGCGTCGAAGAAGAGCGTCTTCCCGAGCGTCACCTTGGCGGGGCTCAGCGGGTTCGACTCGGGGTGCACCACGGTGGGCAGGGGGCCGATCTCCCGCCATTCGATGCCCGGGTCGATCGTGGGGGGCGGCCAGCGTCTGCGATCG
>Ga0114971_10001081_pt1 | contig 18406 bp, 6 predicted proteins | sample M_140625_MF_Meta_FD_87320 | JGI IMG/M metagenome (GOLD analysis project Ga0114971, IMG submission 87320) | Freshwater microbial communities from Lake Montjoie, Canada to study carbon cycling - M_140625_MF_MetaG | ecosystem: Environmental > Aquatic > Freshwater > Lake | place: Lake Montjoie...
ATTATATAATAATATTTTTTATTTCCCTAAAATTTTAGTAATTAATAATTAATAATTATTAATTATTAATATATAATCAATATAATATAAATATATGGTTTGCATATTATTACGCATACACACATACATATATACCATATATACATATATACATCGTACACAATTAATAATGACAGCGACTGTTGCGACGGTTGCTAGACCGGTTCAAATAACTGCGCAATATACACTGACGGATTTTGACCGAATTATATGCAACGGCTTCGAATATTCCGTTCCACAGTCCATTGTGGACATGGTATCAAAGCTGGCCGATCAGGTTGGAGCACCCACGTATATTAAAACGCCCGTATTTCCAAAAGGCAAAAATGCAGCGGCATCATCCATGCTGACCGGTGTGGGGAGCGGGAATGGAAGCGCAAATGGTGGTGGTGGAATATCGGCGTCGACTATGGGTGGCATCGGTGGTGCTTCTGGAGATAGACGTGGATCAAGGCGCCAGGACCAACAAATTACCGACGAAGATTGGGAAACGATACGCGCATTCCAGGCAACAGAACTTGTTCGCGTGAATGGTATTGAAACGCACATTAACAATGTTCGCGCAAGCTTGAACCGTTTAACGACTATGAATTACGATGAAAATCGCGAAACCATTTTAAAAGAGATTGGTGATCTTATTCGCAACAATGCCAGCGACGAAAGCCTTTTGAAAATCGGGAACTCCATTTTCAACACCGCGAGCTCAAATCAGTTTTATTCCGCACTGTACGCGCGTCTGTTCAACGATTTGCTGCAACACCATTCCATGTTTAAAACGATTTTTGACGCAAATTTAAGTGAATTTCTTGGACTATTTCGGTCTATTGAATACTGTGACCCTAAAAAGGACTACGATAAATTTTGCGACATGAATAAAACCAACGATCGGCGCAAAGCCATGTCGCTTTTCATAGTTAACCTTATGAAGCAGGGCATTGTCGCTCCCGATCAGGTGATCGAACTTGTACTGGACCTGCAGAAAATGATACGCGACTACCTTAAAACTCCGGGTAAAACGAACGAATTGGACGAAATATCCGAAAATTTATTCATCATTATCAAAAACAGCCATCAGCACCTCGTATCGCTCGAAGAGTGGGTTAACGTGCTGAACAGCGTGACGTATATCAGTCTGCTGAAAATAAAGAGCTACCCCAGCATTACAAACAAAACAATATTCAAGCACATTGATATTCTGGAACTGTTTAAATAATTAAATAAATAATAAATTAAATAAATAATAAATTAAATAGTAGACTCGCGACGACTGCGTCTGCTGCGGCGGATACGATTCAACATATTGCCGCGACGACATTTCGTTTTCATTTTCATTTTTTTCAGCTTTGCCGTTATTGTCGCTTCGTTTTTCAATATTACGTCCACCATGTTTCGGTAAAATTCTCTAAAACTGGACTTGTTTTTACGCAATTCGTCAAACGTGAACCATTTTATTTCCGACTTTTCAAGCAGCCCGTTGCCGGAATCTTTCTTGACAGCCGGCAAATATTTCTCTAAAAAATTATAATTGTTGCGGTAATATTCCCCTAATCGAATGTCGTAGTGCGTTTTAAATGCAAACGTGGTGTACGTCGCGTATTTCAGAGTAGCCACGGAACGCTTGGATGCGAGCAATTTCATGTAGTGCCGCGATCCGAGCATCCCGTTCAGTTCTTCGCTTCCCTCCCGTGCCGCCGTATCCAGTGTTGATTCTCCGCGTTTCGCCCCTCCCCCGAAGTCTGACCACCCCGGTGTATCGCCGAGATCGCTCTCTCGGCCAAACAATAAATAAACGCGGCCGTCGTGGATTGCCACCGGTAATACTCCGGCTCCAACCATGTTCCTAACTAATAATACTAATAATAATATATAATTACAATTATATAATATTAAATAAATTATATTTATTTTATTAATAAGAATTACGAATTACGAATTACGAATTACGAATTAATTAAATAATATTAATAAAATTAATAAAATTACGAATCAGCTCAAAATATCAAATTATGCAGGCGGCGGCGGCGGCACGAGTATCTCGTGTAGAAACCGTGCATTTTTACACAACAAGTTACGTCATGAATTTAACGCGGGCATTAAGTCAGCTGTTTTTGCGCGAGTTTAAAGTACTCACGTCCGGTATCACGTGCGGCAAAAACGTGTCGCCCGAAGACGTCCTGCGCAATCGAGCCAACCCGACCGAGCTGATGTTTATTCTGATTCCACAATTATTGGTTGTCAGCGACGATGCTGTCCCCGATCTCAATAAATACTGCCTGTACCAGCTGGAACAACTGAATGATAAAAACGAGACCACCGCCAACGTTAAAACTAATTTTGAATCCCCGTTGACGGTTGCACTGATTATGGGTAGCCTGGTATCATACGACTATAGCGCGATAAATTTAAAATATTACCCCGCATCACTGCTTCCAAAAGTTTGTGTGCTGCCACCACCCGTCTATATAACGTCTCCAATATCGGGATTCGCGCTCAACGGCAACAGCAACAACAGCAACAACAGCAACAACAGCAACGTAGCGTACAAAAGTGATATATTATTTTACGGTGGGATGAACCCGCGCCGCGAGAGAATATTGTCGCTAATAATTGACCCGCTCCAAAAAGTGTACGGGTATAAAGTAATGATCCTTAATCACGTATTCGGCGAAGAGCTGCTGAATTACATTTTTAATACACGCGTTGTACTTAACATTCATTATTATCCAAACAGTATACTCGAAACCGACCGATTACACGTCGCGTTGCAGTTCGACCACGTGAAAATGGTGAGCGAATATCCATCCCATTGCGATGCGCTGCTGCCGACCTATAAATCGCATCATCATAGAATACTGTTCTGCCGCGAAATCGATGACCGGTTTGTAAGCACAACGGAATTGATCAATGCGTGCGTTCGCGCCATGTCGGGCGATTCCGCTGCGACACCATCGTCATTAAATTCGACACTGAATGCGCTGTGCGCCGCGGAAATCAGGCATCGCGTTTTTCAACAGCAGCAGCAGCAGCAGCAGCAGCAGGAGCCGTAATCGTCGTCGTCGTATTGTCAAGTTCGGCAAGGTCGGTCTGTAATTTGCTAGCCACGCGCGTTTCAACCGTATCCGAAACTGCATTTGTGGCGGCCTTGAGTCCAGTCAACGATTTGTGCATAAGCTGCGTTGAATCTGACAGCATAACTTCTATTGGGCTTTTATGTGGCACGGGCGGAGAAGTGGGCCTGGCGGGTGTGGGTGCGGGTGTGGGTGCGGGTAGAGGTACAGACGGCTGCATTGGCAACGAACGGTACTCCTTAGGCTGCAGTATTTTCGGATCCGGTTTATTTTCCGTTTTTAATTTTAATTCCGGCGGTTCATTTTCTCGCACCGATTCTGAGCCATCATAATTAAAATCAGCCCCAAAATCACTTACCGCACTTACCGCACTTTCATCACTTTCATTTCCAGATTCTATGCCCGCGGCAGCAGCTGCGTCTGGAACCGGGCGTGATCTCGACGCTGAAGGAATATGAGGAGGGGGAAGAGGGGTGAGAAGGGCGAGATCGGACGACGCCGATATCGATTTTAAAAATTCGGCAGGAGATAAATAGGGTCGCGTTTCGTTAAGCGGGCGCAATGCGGCGGCCGGAATAAGATGTGTGGGTGCAACCCCAGACACACTCGCGTACGACAAAACGCCGTATACGGGAAACGCGCGAAGTTTTTGCATGCTGACAATGACGTAGTGGCGCGAATCAACCTCGGGGGTCAAATACACCGCGCGCGCGGGTCGAAACAAGTTCGATTGAAACATTGCATCGCGCTTGTCTGGTTCGGTTGCATCACTCATAATAATTATCGGTAGTTTATAATTAACCGCCAATAACCAAATATCAAATGGGGTCAGCGTGTACCGGCTGCTGCGCACGAACGTTTCGTAGTCGTATTTGCCAGCCAGTATGCTATCTGCATTTTCACCCATTCCAAAATGTCCGAATAATTCACATATTCGAGACAGCGGGGCGCGTATCGGGGAATTCGGCGCATTTAATTTTGCGTACAGCTCACAGAGTACTGACTTTATTTTATTAACGTTTTCATTCGGCTCAATCAGCTTTTCAAGGTGAAGAATATTTGCCATTACGGCAAACGTGGCGGTACCGTTTACGGTTTCTTTAACTGGATCGGCACTGCCGCCAGGAACCGCGGTTGCCACCGGAAACACGCCCTCGAACATATCAATCGCAAATTTGGACGGATCAATCAACTGTTCCACCACGTATTTGGAGAGAGAACCCACCACGGGTCGGTTCACGACGCGCGGTCTACCGGAACCGATGTCCAACGCGTTCTCATCGTCCCGGTCGTTTCTCTGCAATATTTCATTTGCAAGTTGTTCGTCATAACCAATTACCCGTTCGGTTCGCTTGGCGTTAAAAAACGACGTGTTTGGCCTGGGTTTGAACACCGGTCGCTCGCTGCGACGATCGCTCGGTCCCGGTACAACCCCCTTATTTTTGTTCTTTTTATTTTTATTTCTATCCATTATAAAATCTTCTCGGTTCTCTTTGCGATCAAGAAAGTGGCTGTTAACGTCGGACTGCATGATTATAATTTCGTTCTCACACTTACCGTACCGCACATCGCCTGGAGCGATCGCCATATAATTGGCGGAACTAAACATGTACGCGCGCGCGCGCTCGTGTCGAATGAGCTCGTCTGCCAATCTTGCGTAATATATTGGTTCGTTTTCTTGATGCGAATCGAGTTTATATTTTGGTATCATCAGGCGACACGTGTTGGACGCGTCGCTGTAAACGCAGTATGCGGGACGACGACCGCCGCTGCCGCCATCATCTCGCGATTTGCACGAATCGATCGAGATGCAATTGTATACCTCGGTCATGGCACCGGTATCATACTTGCCATCAAACGCCACATAATCGTCCAACGCACTTTTAAGCAGCGCGATAACCGCCGATATTTTATTAACGTACGGCATACCGCGGGCGTTGCTGCTCTGCATCAGCAGCAGGTTTTCAATTGATTTGCGCACGCCGCGTATTTTGCGGTCAAAGTGCAGATTTAATACGTACCTGGCAGTCGTTCGAAACGCTCGGTAAAAATTTGATTCCAGAAGTATCTCGTTCGCAACCTTGAATCGCCGGGGATCGAACGGTGGCTGGTTTAACAGCACCACTTTATCCAGCAGAAAGTGGTCGCCCTTTACGCCAATTGTTGACGCAGTCGCGGTTTTAATGTCCTCGTGCTCTCCAGCGAAATCGGTTTCCGGAACGCTGCGCACGAACTGATTGGTTTTGGTAATGAGCCCGATAACCTGCGTTCCCGTATCGTCCAGAACTTTTGTGACGGGATTGCACGGCAGCTTCGTTTCGGCGTGCACGTGATTTAAAAACGCGGCAGTTTCTCTGTACGACTGCCATTCAATCATCGCGTCGTCCGTGTACGCGATGTCGTATTTTGGCAGCCGGTTATCGGGTTGTTTCGGGTTGCGCGCCATAAGCGCGTTAACTTCCATCATCAGTTCCGACGATTCCGTTGGAACGTAGCCCCATATTTTATTCGCCACCATTCCACCACCAACTTCATTACTCACCGACTTTTCGGCTATAAATCCAATTACCCGGTTGTCGTAATTCAATATTTGGGTTGCGATGGCGTAGCCGTGCCGCAATAAAATGCGTTCGACGCGAGTGGCCGAATAATTCTGCGTGTATCCGGAGGTGGTGGCGGCACCGGACGTTATCGGCGCGCAGTACGCCCGCTGCGTTCGACGCACCGTTTCAATGGCGTGCTTTATATTTTTAAACAGCCCGCTCACCTGCGATTCGGCCGAATTGTGTAAATTGAACCGGTACACGATGGACTTTTTAGTAAGCGTTGTCTGAATGTGCAGGCAAATTGGCTCGTAATACGTATACTTTTTAACGAGAAAAAATGTCGGTTTTCGGTGGTCGAAAAACTGGTCGGCGTAATGATTAGTGGGACACAATATTCGAACGTTGTGCGTGTCGTCGTTCTCGGGTAGTTCGAGCACGATCATGTTGTTTCCTTCTTGAAACAGGCTCGGGTTCGGCGTGGCGATAATGTCCCACATCATCGAATGGTCTATGACGGACGCGTCGTCTTCCATATATTGTTTAAAAATGTCAAATGCGGCGCACATTTTTTTCAGCAGCGCCAGTTTTCCCTCTTTTGCGGCAGCGTCGGATTCAGTCTCGGCTGCCCGCATAAGCTGACCGTATATGATCGACGTTGTATATTCGGGTCGGATTTCGTAAGTGGTGCCCGCCGGGTCGGTTTGGAATCGGGTGATTAGCGAACCGTTGTGGTAGGTTATAAATGCGTCCAGCGTGATCGCCGCCATTATGATTCGCAGCATCTCGTTAATTGTTGGAACCGGGATGGTTTGGTCGACCTTTTTCTTATTTGTCATGTAATCGGCGTAAATGTAAGCAATTGCGCCGATGAAAGACCGCCGCTTATTCTTTTCAACTCCGCGGCGCAATAAACACTGCTCTCCGACGGCACCGCATGAATGCTCGCTCATGCTGCTAAACATGAATTTTTGAAGCGGTACGGGCAAGTATCCCAAACGGTGCGCGTCTATCGGCATTTTACTCGGTTCAAATATTGTCTTTAATCCCGTGGTTGTGGTTGCCACGTCGGGCGATGCGGGAACGCCTGACCCCAACCCCAACTCATCCGCACCCGCATCCCTCTGATTCTCCATGTACGGCGAAATAATAATTCCGTCCGCAATTTGCTTCTTCCAGCTGGGTATGCGGTCCGGGTGAGCGCGCTCGTCGGCAGTAAGACGAATATTATTCAGCGATTTTCCAAAGCAGCACGGCATTCGCAAATGACGTCCGGCATTGTCCTGCTCGACGAATCCGGGGTACAGCTGCACGTACGGCTCTTTGCCGGATTCAAACTCGTATATGTACTTCGGAAGCGCATTAAATTTACCCGTTTTTGGATTGGGTGGATACGCCGATATAACCGCCCGCTCAGAAATAAACTTATTTTTACGCAAATCCCAAAATCGCGGGCAAATATACCACCTCACTTTATCCGGGGTCAGACCGTACCGGATCGCGTTTACAACCACCCTATCATTGTCTATCTCGTCGCCGGCTTTCTTATTCCTTGGCTTTGGCGGTTTTTTAGAGCCGATCGCTGCCGATGCTACTGCTGTCTGATCGGGGTTGGGTTGGGGTGGCGGGATCACTTCACTGTACCGATAAAAGCTGGTCTTGCTCATATCTTCGGGATGCAGCGGGTATTCGCCCCCCCGCGTCACGAATTCGGGATTATCTTTTTCAAACTGTATCATTTCTGCGTCCGTCAGTGCAACCGGGTGCGCGTGATTGTGCGCCTTTGTTCTTTTTTGACAGCACCGGGAATACGCGTTTTCATTTTTATCCGTTGATTTAAAAAATAATATGTCGTCTATGGCCTGCAATCGTTTTAAAAACGGATACTTTCCACCAGCCTCGCCGGCATCATCTTCATAGTCTTCTTCGTCGTTTGCATCTGCCGGTTTCTTGGTGGCAGCGGCGCCCTTGGCACCGCCTTTGGCACCGCCTTTGGCATCGCCTTTGGCACCGCCCTTGGCACCGCCTTTGGCACCGCCTTTGGCACCGCCGCCTTTGCCATCTCTACTCGACGAACTACTACTACTATTACTACTATTACTATCCGATTCTGATTCACTACCGCTTCTGTCTCCGAATCCGGGTAAAAAATCAAAAAATGCTTTTGCTTTTGAAGTTGAGGGTTCGGTCGCGTCTGCTTCCTCGTCGCGAGAATCGACCGTGGAGTCGCGTCGCGATGATCGCGGCGTTAATGATTGTGGATGCGCGCGCGCAGTCGTAGAACACATTTCGTTGATTAAAGCTTCTGGAATTGTCGTGGTATGTTCTTTGTGAAATATTCGGAGTATTGCGTCAATATAAATTGGGAACGTTGACAAGTAAAAAATATTGGTGATGTTTTCAACGGTGATTGTCAGATTACTTGTTTCAGTGCGAACGCGATTAATGGACACCCGCATCCCGCTCTTACTATTGGGGGCGTGCAATGGGTCCGAACTCGAATTGGCCCGCACATCCCGGACGCGGTTTTGCGCGTCGTCAATATTTAGCCCGAATCGCTGCATTACCTCGTGCACAATCGACGTGAGCGCGTCTTCAATTGCCGGGTCTTCGGCGTCGGCGGCATCATTATCAAGGTCCAGGTCTGCGATTGCCTGTCCGATAAACGAATCAATGTGTCGCTGCTCGTTGAAATTTGATATTCGCTTCATGTTGAGGACCGTCGTCGTATGAGCGGTTTGGCGGTGTTCGGCCGCGGCGGACATTACGTGGGTGGCGTTGTTAAATATACTGTACCCGCATCCAAATATTTTTTTTACGTTCACCAAATTATCGCAGCTAACGCGCAGCTCGTACGCCATGTTAATCACACGAACCCGCGGAACGTCGTACACCGACGTGTATGGCGAAATCGAGTTTCCGCTTCGTCCAATCACTCGATTTATGATTGTAATAACTGGGTTAACGGTCGACCGCACGACGTCGTCAACCACGCTCGTGGTGCTGGGACCCCTCATTTTTACGAAGATGAACATTTGTCCGGCCGTGTCAAACTCGCAAACAAGCTCGTCGCAATGCGCCGCAGCAATGCCGCCAGTAAAATTTGAAAAATACATGCTAACGCGACCCGATTTAACGCACAATTTATTTATTTTATTAAAATGCCCCGTAGTTAAAAACGGGACCTTGTTTCCAAACCGGTTAACCTGCGGTGCGTGCATTTTATACAAGCTGTCACGCGACGTTTGGTTCAGTTTAACGAACAATAACTCGCTGCTGGTGCACACCGTTTTAAACACGGCGTCTATTGGAAACACCATGTGCGCCGCGGGCTTGGAAACCGTGTGTAAAAAATTAATACCCTGTTCCACGTAAGAAAACGATTTTGCCCCACCCATTGGATTTACCACGGTGGTAATTCGCTTGTCGTACACGTCGTAAAAAAGATTAACGTTTGCGCAGTCTCGTGAAAACGCGCTATCCGCCATTTCGATTTGGACTTCTGTTAGCAGGGCGGCTTGAAAATTGGTATTGTCGTCCAGCGTTGAGCTCGAAATTTCAAATTTTGCATTTTCCATTTTATCGGCGAGGAACGGAAAGTATATTTTTAACGCCTTGTATCCCGTGCGGTCGTCCTTATTTTCTACATCGGCCGAAAAAACCATGACATCGTGCGCCGTGCACATAAAGATGGTATTGAATAAAAACAGACCGCATTCCATGAATAGTTGGTTGTCGGTATTCGTCGCAGGAACGCGCAACACGTCGGGATTATAGGATGACTCGACAAAGGGACTTACAGAAAATATGTGCGCAAACCCGTCTTCCAAAAACGTGTGGCCAATATTGACGTTTATAACCTGCATTTTGCACTCCAGTGCGAGGTCTCTCACGTCGTCGTAGTCGTACACTTCTTTTTGCGAAAGCGTAATTGCGATCGGGCACTTTCCGACCACGTCGCTCATACCGCTACCGCTACCGCTACCGCTACCGCTACTGTACTGCTGTTTACTTTTACATTCGTCATCGTATGCGGTTAAATCATTTGCAAATTTATCCAAATTATCAATGTTGGTGATGAAGTTATCCATCTTAATTCGAGTGATTATATCCCGACCCGAACGAGTCAATAAATCATAGGCCGCTTGGCTTGTAAAAGACGACACGCACTGCTTTCCAAAGAGAAATAGTTCGTCGATAGAGTATTGGCGCTGGTCGGCAACGGAAGCCGCTTGTCCCAACTCGCCAAAATGGTGAGAATAAGACGCTCGTATTATTTTTCGCTTAATCGTGCGTATATTATCATCCAGGTGAAGTCTTTCGTTTACAAATATGACGCTAATTCTATTTAAAATAATATTGGCCAGTTCCGAATGACTAAAAAATGGCGACATTATTTTACGGTGCGATTCGGTTATGGTGTCAACCACGTTAACACTCGCACTCGTCGGTGGTGGCGGCAGCGCATTGTCGCAATACGTTGGCACGAATACGTCGGACATAAACGCGTTCATGTTTATTATGGATCCGTCTGACATCTGCGCCATAATTTGGCTGCCACAAAACACGTATAAGTGTTTTATGGAATTGTTCACATTGATGTGCGACACTTTAAATACGCGACTTTGCTGGTACAACTCACAAACGTTCACTTCTTGAGTGTGGTCCGATTCGATTATTCCCGACATTGACAGTGCCATCTTATATCTAGTTTTAATATATAGTATATTATAAATTTTAATTTTTAATTTGTAATTTGTATTGTATTATTATTACTAATTATTACTAAATAAAAAATGAATCGTGAAACAATAATATTAAAAACATCGCATTTAATAATATAATATACACCAACACCAATTAGTCCACAATAGACACCAATAATACACCAATACAGACAATGCAACCAATCGGGTCAAATTCAAATTCATTCGTCGTCGCCACCGCCGACGCGAAACAAGCTATTAAATTAACGAGCACCGACAACGAATATTACCAGATGGTACCCGTCCCGCCAGGATTATTACAGTATTACGTGAAAAGGGATACGATTATTGGAATGATGACGGGATCCAATATTGATTCTTTGAAACGGGCAAATATAACGTATAAAAAAAACTTTGAGCTCGAGTGTCATACAAGAGAAAATTTATTACGACTTATTCCCAACACCGATATAGGTAATGCGAACAGAAATACGTGGCGGATTTTAGTATTAATAAAATCGGACGACGGTACCAATATTTGTTTGAAGGGGGGTCTTATAAATAATACAAATGGCGAAATAGCTTTTATCACTAGCATTAATACCGCAATTCAGGCCGAGTATAAACATAGAACAATTCGTTCGCATGACGACGAGTATAAAATTTGTCAATGTAAAATGATTGCCCCGCTCCTATTTTGGGAAGAGCTTGGAAACAGGTTGACATATTAAGATAATAATTTAAGATAATAATTAAGTTCATAAATACAGACCGAAATACAGTTTTGTTTCATTGCGTTTCAGAAGATGTTCCAGATTTTCGCGGTTCAGCGTGAATGGAAATTCTACCCGAGCCTTCATTTCATTTGAAAACATGGTAGATATTGAATCCGGTTTCATCAAACGGTGCAAGTTGAGTTTGGTGTGCACAATTTCAAGACAGCGCTTCAAGTTGCGAACCCCGTCTTCCTTTTCAGTATAATTTTCAACAATGTATTCAATCATGTCCTGCGGTATGGTAACATCGCCCGCGCAAAACCGCACTTGATCCATTATTTTCGGGATCAAATAATTTTGCGTGATGCACACTTTATCTTTTGTCGAGTATCCCGACGTACTGATGCGATACATGCGGTCCAACAGCACGCGATTCACGCGACTCTCGTCGTTGTAGCTGAATATGAACAAGCACTTGCTCAAATCAAAGTTAATTTCGGCGAAATACTTGTCGTGGAACTGGTTGTTCTGCGTCCCGTCAATCAGGTGCGTTAGAATGCCGGTAATTTCTTCACCTTTGGGCGTGTCGCTGATTTTGTCCAGCTCGTCGAAATAAATTACCGGATTAGTGGATTTGCACTTCATTAAAATGTCGACAATTTGCCCCCACGTGCTCCCCTCGTACGTGTACGAATGCCCTTCCAGAAAACTGCTGTCAGTTGCACCTCCCAGCGCGATGAACGCGAAATCGCGCCCTAAAATCTTGCTTACACCGTCCTTAACCAAGCTCGTTTTGCCGGTTCCCGGGGGTCCCTTGATCGCAATTGCGGTCCCCATCGCCGCGGGATTCGATATCCACTGACCGACCAGCTGCATAATCTGTAGCTTTGCGTCATTCAATCCGTACACCGCATCATCCAGCTGGGTTTTTGCGGTTTCCATGAATGCGCTGCACGCATCCATTCCGTTTGCCGCGAGCGTGACGGGTAGCATTTTTTCAGCATTAAACGGAATTTTCATAAATCCGTCAACCCAATTTTTGACTTTGCAATATTCACCCGATCCTGGATCCAGATTTCGCAGCGATGAAATCTTGCTCAACGCAATCGATTTAAACAGTCTCGGGATCTGCGACTGCAAAACACTCACTCGGTACGGAACATCCGTGAACGTTAATTTGTTCACTTCTTGTATTTCGGTCAGTACCATGCGCTGTCCCTCGGCTGTGAGGGTTTTCCTGAAATAATCCAAATCATTTGTGGCACTGCGCTTGCGAAGCAACTTTCGAAACGCGGTGCAATTTGTTTTCTTCTCTTTGTTGAGTCGTTTCAGTTTTTCGGCCCGCAGCATTTTAGCGGCATTTCTTAGCTGGCAGTGATACGCTTTTAAAACCATGTTATCCGCGTCGTGTTTTAACAGCTCTCCAATATTTACAAGCAGCATGGACACGGTTGATTCATCTTTTTCATAATTTTGTTGGCCGATGGGGCAACGCTTCATGAATTTGCCAATATCGAATTCACTCGCTGATGTGCTATTGCTCACATTGCTGAGGAGACTACTGGAACTCTCCGTTCGTCGTATCGATTTTGGTTTTTTATTTGCATATTTGACCTTTTCATCATCTTCGTCGTCCTCATCATCTTCGTTGTCATCTTCGTCGTCGTCATCATCATCTTCGTCGTCATCTTCGTCGTCGTCATCGTCGTCGTCTTCTTCATCTTCGTCGTCTTCGTCATCTTCATCATCATCTTCGTCATCCTCGTCGTCTTCATCATCCTCATCCTCGTCCTCGTCATCATCCTCGTCCTCGTCATCATCATCATCATCATCATCATCATCATCATCGCGCTTATTTCGACCCAGCGATTTCTTCATGGTGATTACTATATTCAGTTTCTTTGATAATAATCGCTTCAAATGATTTGTAGCCTGTTTTTTGCGATTTGATGCTGCCATCTGATCAGTCTCATCCTCAGTAAATGAATCATCCGAATCATCCGAATCATCATTTACCATTTCGTCCGACGAAACTGATCGATTTACGTGTTTTTTTTTCATTGTCGTTATATTTTTTATATTTTTTGATGGTCCTGCATTTTTCGTTTTTGTTTTGCTGCCACCGCTGCCGCCATCACCGCTGACGCCGCCAATAATTTTTCCAGAACGAGTGGTTATACCACCACCACCGCCACCACCGCCACCACCGCCACCGCCACCACCACCACCACCCGTCAATGGCGACATTGGTTTTATTTTTGAATGCTGTTTTTGGGTTGGTTTTTTGCCTTCTTCTTTATTCTCGTCCGATTTAATTCGTTCGGCTAAATACCTGGATGGAAATCTCTCAAACAAGAATTTGCGATATTCGCGACTGAAATCTTCTCCATCTCCGCTCCCACCTTCTCCTCTATCATCTCCACCACGCCCATGCCCATTTCCTCGATTGTGCTTTGGCATTGATGATTTACTAAATCCAATACTTATATTATTATATTTTTTATACACAAATATAAAATCAATTTTGTTTTTAATTTATATATTTGTATGTTTTTAAATTCATTCACATCATTCATTCATTTATTCGATCTGCGACGGAACCGTTCCCGGCGTTGCAACGCCAGGAATGCAGTACGCGCCAACTCCAACACGAGACACCGCGGCAACGCGAACGTTGTACTGTACACCGTTCAACAGCGCACCGGTACCGCTCGCTATATCGACTGTCGCGGTGTAGCCGTCATAATCGGGTGGATTTGGTTTTACACTAATTTCAACCAGCTGCTTGGGCGTTGTGCCGTTCTGCGAATCTTTTAAAAATATATAACTACTATCCGGAGCAGTCGTTTCTTTGTATTGCAAGTAATAATAATCAACATCGTTTGTGCCAACATCTACCGGCGGCTGCCAGTACGCAGTGATACGGTGCGACCCCACCAAAAGAAACAGCCCAATCGGGGATGCGGCAACGGTTCCCGGAAATTGCGTGATTACCTGCGACGGAGCGCTATAACCAATAGCATTTTGCTGCAGCACTCGCAGGTTGTATGCCTGCCCGTTGGTCAGGTTTGGAATAGTCGCACTCCTACTATAAAATCCAGAAATATCAATGGAGCTCCAAACGTCGGCACCGACATTGACAGTTGTTGCATACTGAAGCCTGTATCCGATGACGGGGTAGCCGCCATTGCTCGCAGAGTTCGACCACGCCACGTAGAGAGCAGTGTCCAGAGATTGAGAAGTGATGGACGACGCCGGATCCGGGACGGTTCTTGGAGTACCCACAATTGACTCTGAAAATTCTGACCACCCGAGCATATTTTTGGCAGATACCTCAAAGTCATATTCGGTACCGTTTATTAAACCGATAAACACATAATTGCGGTACTGCAACGTGTTTATGGTCGTTTCGGGATTCGGTACAGTTAATTCGGGCGATTCGGTCCAGGTCGAACCGCTGCCACCACCGCTTATTCTATATCTGGCTTTATACGCCAATACAGTGTACCCATTAGAAGCCGGCTTATTCCAGAAAAAGGTGATCTTTGCACCGGTCGTAAAATCGGCCTTTATTCCAAGTTGCGTCGTTAAAAGACGGACGGGCGTGCTTCCAGGAACGATCACCCCGGACCCCGAATCCGAATACGCGCCGCGCCCGATCCCGCTTATCGCAGCAATTCGAAATTTATAGGCGGTACCATTTGTCAGCCCGCCGATAACCGTATAAAGCGCTCCCTGAACCGTGTACGTTGTTCTCGAAACCACGTTCCACGAAGCGTCGGGAATGGTTCCAGCATTAGCTGCGGCGTTTAATACCGCAAACGACCCCGCGACAGTTTGTATACTGTAAGCGTACACCGGCAAATCGCCCCACAATCCCGAAACCAGCGGCGGCCACGAGAGTCGCACGCTGCCGCCGCCGCCAGCAATAATAAGATTCCAAGAAATATCGGCAGCATCCACTTTGCCGGGCCCGTTTCCAGCAACGGCCAATTCGGGGTCCGGGCTCGCCATCGTGCCGAATTCACCCGGTCCAATCAAATTTACAGCCGCTATTTTCACGTCATACGCAACACCGTTTCTTATTATTATACCGATTCCGGCTCCCAATTGGTAGCTGCACTTTATTACAGACGTTCCAGATATACTCGATACCGATGTTTTGACGGTGATATTCGCGACCGGTACTGAAATTGCGACTGCCGCAGCATTCGCTTCGCGATAGGTTATGGCGTAGCTCGTAATTGGGTATCCCTGCGCGTATGGCTCGTCCCATTCCAGCGTTAGAGTGTTTACCCCACCGTTTACAAACAGCGTGGTGATCGTATCTGGCACGGTACCCGGTACGGCATTAACGACCTCTGAAAACGCGCCCGTCCCGACCGCGTTAATCGCCGCCACGCGAAAGTAATACGTGACTCCGTTTATGAGCCCGGTAATGGTTGCATTGGTGAGCGCGTACTGCTTCGAAAATGTGGTCCACGGAACGTAAATATTGCCTACAGGCTGCTGCGTCGAGTATTCTATATTGTACCCCAGTCTGGGCTTGCCGTCCGAAAACGACGGAACCCAATTCAGCGATATACGACCGTTTCCAACCACCGTGTTTACCTGCGCGATTTGTTCCGGCGGGGCGAGGTTTCTCACACCGTAGTACGAGTACATCTTGAAAATTCCTGGAAATCCCAGCGCGTTGTACACGTCGTCGTCCAACAACAACCCCATGACCGACCCGCCAAATACAAGGAACGGTCGTCCGCCAACCCAGATGCTGCGTATCGTGTTACCCGTCGGCGTTTCTATCACCGCATTTCGGCCCGCGTCGTAGTAGTACTGCGTATACTGAGTATTATACGTGAGCGCGGTTGCAGACACGTCCACGTAGAACGATTCGCTTGGGGCAGACGGAATGTAGAATGCGCGGCCCGTATACGCCGACAGGTTCGAATTCCCGCTACCGTCCACCGTTAAAATGTCGACCGGTCGGGTTCGCATGTAATCGAAAATGGGATCGTACGACGTGGTGTTCGGAACGACCGACGTCGCGGCGATTATGTCTATTTCCCCACCCAGGCACTGCGTCGTGCGCGTTTGCGCAATGTTGCGATTGTTTTTATTTTTTAACAGCTGGACCCGTTGCGTGTTTGTGAATGGCGCAAGACCCGTCAAATTTGCATTAAAAATATTCGTATTTGTGAACACGGTCCCTTCGAACAACACGCTCGTTAAGTTTGACCCCGATAAATCAACGTTGGTTAGGTTGGTTCGGCTCAGAACCGCGCCAGATAAATCGACGCGAGGCCCGACAATGTACGCATCTTGTGGTGCCGGAGCAACGGACGCCTGCACGTAGCGGTAGATCAATGACATCGCGGCAGGTGGACCCGTTATCGCCCCCGTTCGCGTATTTACAAATGTGGCATTTGTTAAATCGGCATTCGTTATGTTTAGGCCGGTTAGTACCGTGCTGTCAAGGTTTGCACCCGACAGGTCCGCGGACGGACCGATAATGTAGCCGCCCGAAGCGCTAACGACGAACGCGTACTGGGTCGGCAATGATGCAGGTGTACCCGTTATGCCGCCAGACTTCACGTTTAATAGCGCGGATCCCGACATCCGAGCGCGGGTAAGGTTCGTGTTTGTAAAATACGCGCCGTTAAGGTTAAGGTCGCCAGAAGTCAAGTTTCGCAACGACGCGCCCGATAAATCTACGCCCGGGCCTACAATGTAGCCACCCGTTCCGTCGGCGGTGTCAGCCACGTACCGGTATGTGGCCGGCAGCGTTCCAGCGGCGGGAGGACCGATCATTCCACCTCCACTCTTCACGTTTATAAGAGTTGTGTTCGTAAACGCGGCGCCGCTTACATCCAAACCAGTAAACCGACAGTTCGTTAAATTGGCTCCAGACAGATCGACCCGAGGCCCCACAATGTACCCGCCGAACGCATTGTCCGTCATGAATACAAACGGGCTGGGAAGACGCGCGGGCGGACCCGTCGTTCCGCCGCTCTTAACGTTAACTAGATTTGTGGCAGAGAAATCGACGTTCAATATATTTGCGCCGGCGAAACTGAACCCCGATAAATCGGCTCCCGATAAATTAGCGCCGCAAATGTCAACTTGCGGACCAATCAGGAAACCACCGCTGGCACTGCTCGCGACGTATCTGTACGCGGTCGATGGAAACAGTGCCGGGGGGCCGCGCAGATTCGGACCCGTTTTCGCATTGGTCAGCGTCGCATTTGAAAGGTTGGCACCGCTAATATCCATATTTGAGAGAACACAATTCGTCAAATCCGCGCCCGATAAATCGACCCGCTGGCCAACAATGTAGCCCCCGCTGGCATTATCGCGGACCAATGTATACCCCACAGGCAATACGGCAGGCGTCCCGCGAATGCCGCCGCTGCGAACATTTACGAGCGATGATGCGGCCAGCTGCGCACCTTGCATGTTTGTTTCCGTTAGCGTGATGCCTGACAGGTCCGTACCGGTTAATACCGCGTTCGTCAAGTCAACGCCGGTCCCAATAATGTATCCACCCGAAGCGGTGACCGCACTGACAACGAATCGGTACGTGCTTGGCAACGTCGCCGGAGGGCCATTAATTGCCAATCCGCCGCTTTTCATATTGCGAAGTGTGGCGCCGGTGAAATTCGCCCCGCTCACGTCCGCGCCGCTGATATCCGATCCCGTCAGGTTTGCTCCGGTTAAATTCGAGTAGGGGCCCACAATGTACGCGCCGCTGACGTCGGTCGGGATAAACCGGTACGGTGCAGGCAGCACGGCCGGTGGATTCGTCTTCACGAGTCCGCCTGACCGCATATTGCGAAGTATGGCGCCGGTGAAATTCGCCCCGCTCACGTCCGCGCCGCTGATATCTGATCCCGTCAGGTTCGCCCCACTCAAATCGGAGTAGGGCCCCACGATGTACGCGCCGCTGACGTCGGTCGGGATGAACCGGTACGGTGCAGGCAGCACGGCCGGCGGATTCGTCTTCACAAGCCCGCCTGACCGCATATTGCGAAGTGTGGCGCCGGTGAAATTCGCGCCGCTAATATCCGCGCCGCTGATGCTGGAACCCGTCAGGTTCGCCCCACTCAAATCGGAGTAGGGCCCCACGATGTACGCGCCGCTCGCGTCGGTCGGAATGAACAGATACGGTGCCGGCAGCACGGCCGGCGGATTCGTGTTTACGAGCCAGCCTGACCGCATATTGCGAAGTATGGCGCCGGTGAAATTCGCCCCGCTCACGTCCGCGCCGCTGATATTTGATCCCGTCAGGTTCGCCCCACTCAAATCGGAGTAGGGCCCCACGAAGTGCGAGCCGCTGC
>Ga0114971_10001083_pt1 | contig 18382 bp, 16 predicted proteins | sample M_140625_MF_Meta_FD_87320 | JGI IMG/M metagenome (GOLD analysis project Ga0114971, IMG submission 87320) | Freshwater microbial communities from Lake Montjoie, Canada to study carbon cycling - M_140625_MF_MetaG | ecosystem: Environmental > Aquatic > Freshwater > Lake | place: Lake Montjoie...
GAGTTGTTCCCGTCACGCCTCCAGGAGTCTCCACTGTTGATGCACCCGTCACGTTTCCATTGCCAAAAGTAATATTCTGATTCTTGAGGGTGCCGGACCAGTCAACCCCCTTTTTACTGCTTGGATTGCTGGCGATTTCGACCAAACGTGTTTCGATTAAAACCTGGCGGGTGGGTTTGTCGAGCTGGGCGACTAGCTGATCCACGGAAATCTGCTCCGGCTCCGTGGCCGAAACAATGATCTGACTCGTGCGCACATCCGGCACCACCCGGCTGCGCTTATCGGTCAGGGCGCTCAAAGAAGCATCCATCATGTTGGAAACGCTCGTGTATTTCAGCTGGATGACCCGGGTCAAGAGGGGCGGCGGCGCGGCAGGATCTTTGAGGGTAATCCGGACAATCTTGGACCGGGAATCCCCCGTCATCTGAAGGCCGTAGTTGTCCAGCAGCGCGATGAGGGCCTGCTGCGCGGTGATGTATTCCCAGCGGATGGACAGGGTGGGTTCGGGCTTGATCTGACCATTCTGATCCGGCTGACCGTAGCCGATTTTAGGGTCCAGGAGGTAGTTGATGCCCGCCTGGCGCGCCAGATTCTCAATGGCGGTTGTAATTGGGACCTCTTGAAATTGGATCAGGGGAATAACGGCAATGTCAGCGACCGCCGGATTGGTTGTGGCGGGTTCCAGCACAACGGCAGGCACCGGAGCTGCCGGGGGAGGCACCACTGAGGGTTGAACCAGAGCCGCTGGCGCAACATTGGTTTCAAGATCGGCAGCAACATTCGTCGCGGAGATGACAGGCGACACGGCGACGGCGTTCGTCACGACCGACGAACCCGACTGGTCGTCCTGCACCATCAGCAATTTGCGCGCAGCGGCTTGGGCTGGATTGTCCTGCGAAGGCTGGACGTTTTCTGGCGCAGGCTGGTTGATTGGGGCGGATTTCGGTTCGACAGAACCCACCAGCGGCACGCCAGCGATGTTCGGCACGACGGATGAATCTGGCTTGACGGCATTGATCTGACAAAGCGCCGCATGATGGAGCAGAAACGCTCCGAGTCCTGTGGCGAGCAAACTTTTTAATTTCATACCTTTTGAATGGGGGACGGAACGATTTATTATTCCGGAAATAAATACGTGTTCAAGGGGACAACGGCTTGAAGACATGGGGACAAACTGAGGCAGCGGCTCTCCTGCTTGAAAGCCGGCAGACTGTCGGGCGCGAGGATGGGGGGTCATTGTTTTTCCTTGTAACGCAATTCATGCCGTTGACCGCTGACCTCAACTACAACTGAATCCGACTTAATCTCAAGACATTTCACGCTGAGCCGTCCCCGCGACGTCAACACGTCCGATTGATCTCCGGCCGCAAACGTGTGTTTATTGATGATCACAAAGCGGCGCGACGGCAGGCCCGAAATGCCCTGCAAAACCAGGAGACCCGAATCCATCTCCTGGGATTTTGTTCCGGGCAGCACCTGACCCTCGTACGGACGCGGGGAGGTGGGGAAGAAGGGGTCCCGCCCTTCTGCGGGATTGGATGGAAGAATAAAAACCGAAAGGGCGCGGCGACCGGCAGCGGGAACCGGCGCGGCGGATTCGGCTTCGACGGTCCCACCCGCCATCAGAAGCGATGCCAGGAGAGCCCCGCGCCCGATTTTAGTATGAAAAATCAGAGATCTCATTGAATTTTAGCGGGCGTCCGGTTTGATCAGAGCCAAAAGATCCATTTTAAAGGACAACTTTTCCCCTTCCGCCGGTTCGATTTTCACATCCGTGAGGCGAAGATAGGGATAATTGTTTTCAATGCCAGCCACAAATTTTCCAATATCGTGATAATAGGCCTTGCCGGCGATAATCAGGCGCATTTGTCGATACGGGAAACCCGGGATCAAATACACTTCCCCCTCTACCGGATGGCCCATCTCCGGGATTTCCACCTTGTATTGCTGCTTAAAGAGGCGCAAAAGGTTGTAAGCCCAGGAATAGAGATCCCCCGATGCCATATTTTCCTCCGCCTGAGCCAGCAACGCGGTGGCGGCCTCCAGTTGTTTGGTCGTGACCTCCCCGGTCTGGATATTTTTCTGCATCGTCTGCAGCTGCTGGGTGGCTGTTTGAAGGGTGTCCTTAACGCCGCTTAACTGGGCGTACTGGGAACGAATCAGGCCGGCCGAGATGAGCCCCAGAAGGGCCAGCGTGACGACCACGACGGCGAGGAAGGGCTTCCGCTTTTCTTCAGGCAACCATTTCATTGGAGAGTGTCTGGGAAATAACAGTCCAGATTGAACAGCACATAGGGGTGCCCGTCCGGCCCGCTTTGCGGCGCCGACAGGCCCGTGAGCTTAATCGCATTGGTCGGGTTTAACATGGTTTTGAAATAAGGCTGGCCGGCAATGAGCTCCTTGAACCGGTTGACGGCGTCCCCCGGATTGGCGCTGAAATCTTTCGCTTCAATCCCCAAAACTTTGGACTCGAGGGAGGTCGCGGGAGAACCCGGGATCACCTTGCCGGACTTGGTCTGACTCGGAACGGCGGGGGTGTTGACATAAGTCTGACTGAACCGGATCCGCATCAACTGGACCCCTTCCAGGGTGGTCAACTGCAGTGCATTCAGGTAATTGCCATGGAGGAATCGGGCTTGGTTTAACTTCTGCAGCGCGTCCAGTTTGACCTTGATGCCGGCAATCTGTTTTTGTTTGGAGGTGACGGTTTGAAAGAGGTTGGAGTGGTAGTCTATCTGGCTCCGGGTCTGGGACAGGTTGCTTTGCGCAATAAAGAGTTCCAACTGCACCGAACTGCTCCAAACCAGGGCGAACACCACCAGAAAGACCCCGATAAAAACCGACCGCTTGACCGGGTCGTGGCGGCGCGATTTCTCCGCCGCCCTCGACTCTGCCAACAAATTGATACGTATGATCATGCCTGGTTCAATTCACAGGGCCACCAAGGCCGCGCCGACTGCCACCCCCAGCTGAGAGCCCACCTGCTCCAACTCCTTGGCCTGATGCTCCGGCAATGATATTTGGAGAAAACGGGTTGGATTCCAACGCGTGCAATCCACCATCAGGATGGGGCGGAGAATATCCAGAATCATCTCCGAACGCGCCGAGCCGCCACTCACATAGACCTGGGTGACCGGGCGATCGTGCTGATGCTCGAAAAAATTCAGCGAGGCTCGCAATTCCTGACCCAATGGAAGGACCTGCAATTCGAGGATGGACTGGGATTCTGGAGCCATTGCAATCTTGATGCCCTCGGCTTCGGCATAGCTGATTCTCATCGCCTCAGCCAACCCGGCCGTCAAGTGGTCTCCTCCCACATTGACCACGCGGGTCAACACCAACTCACCGCGGTCCAGCACACAGACGACAGTATGCCGGAACCCGATATCCACCAGCGCCACGGATTCATTGGCGTAAACCTCGGGCAGAGCCATTTCAAAGGCATTGATGGGACCGATGAGCCCGGGTACGATATAGTCCACCGTCAACCCCGCAGCCTTGACCGCCGCCTGATAGTCATCCACCAGCTTCTGCCGGGCTGCCACCACCAAGACTTTTGACTTTGCAACACTGGGATACTTTAAATTTTCAACCACCTTGCCAGCCACGCCCGGGCGGGGCGGGAAAACATGGCAGTCAAACACATGATGCGGAAGATCCTGCTGCAAATAACCCCGGGGATTGTTTTTCAAGACCATCCGCATTTCTTCGATGGGGATATTCGGCAGTTCCAGCTGACGGACCACTGTCGCATCCAACCCCACCGATAACGTCACGTACTTGGCATCCGTAGCGAGCGCTTTCACCACCGATTTCAAATGGTCGGCCAGAAGTTCCGTGGATATGTGCTTGTCAAAAATAGGGGCATCCAACAACGCATAGCGGCTCAGGGCCCAAACCTCCCCCTGCGGCTGCAGCAACACCGCCTTAGTGGTGCGCGCGCCCAAATCCACAGCAATGACGTTACTATGCTGTTTCCTTTTGGACCCAAATGAGAATGGAAAAACCATTTCTAACCCTTTTTAAGATTTAAGTTGTTGAATTGCAAGCTGTAATTAAACAGCCATTGAATCCCGCCACCTCCAACCCGGGCATTCGGGTCAAAACCAACGCCCCGCCGGGAGTTGCCCTTCGGAACAAACCGACACTCAACCCAAACCCGACGGCTCTTGCAGACCCGCCCCTCAGATCATTACGGCTTCCAAATCATGTCCGCCACAGTGCGTCCGGCGGGAATGAAGGGAATCACGTGCGTGCTGTAAGGGGTCACCACGTCCAAGACGTAGGGCTCGTCGGCGTCGAGCATGCGCTGGAGCGCCGCCCGCAAATCCTTTTTATACATCACCCGTTCGCATTTAACGTTAAATGAATTGCAAACGCGCACATAGTCGGGATAAATCTGCGCCCGATGTTCGGGGTCGCCCAAGTAGGTGTGACCGCGATTGCCCTCATAAAAGTTGTCCTCCCATTGCACCACCATGCCCAGATGCTGGTTGTTGAGGATGATAGCCTTGGCCGCGATTTTCTCAATGTGCGCGGTGGCCAATTCCTGGATGTTCATCAGGAATGATCCATCGCCATCGATATCGACGACCTGCTTGTCCGGCAAGGCCACCTTGACGCCTAGGGCGGCGGGATAGCCGTAGCCCATCGAACCTAGGCCAGCGCTGGTGATGAGTTGGCGGGGGTATTTATATTTATACCATTGGCCGGCCCACATCTGATGCTGGCCGACGCCGGTGGTGATGTAGGCCTCGCCCTTGGTCATTTCATAGAGCATCTCGATGACCATCTGCTGCAGGATGACCTGATTTTCCTGGCCGCCGAGATGATCTTTCATGTGGTCGCTGTTCGCAATTTCCGGGGTGATGCGATAGGCGAAAGGCCCTTTCTTCTGCCACTCGGCAATTTGCGCCAGCCAGGCAGGACGCTTCTGGAAAATCGGGCGCCGGGCGACCAATGCGTTCAGGCGCGTGAGAGCGTCCTTGATATCGCCCACCACCGGCAGGTGCGCCTTGCGATTTTTATTCAATTCTGAAGCGTCGATGTCCACATGAACAATTGTACCGTTCTTACAAAACTCCTCAAATTTCCCGGTCACGCGATCGTCAAAGCGCACGCCGAACGCGAGCAGCAGGTCCGCACCGTCCTTCAGTTTCACCATCGGATCGTTGAAGGACTTGCGCAGCTCATATTCGCCGTTGACCGCCCAGTTGGCCGAGGCCGAACCGTGCATTCCGAGCCAGCGCAGGGAGAGAGGATGGGTTTCGGGAAAGCCGCCAACCCCCATGAGGGTGGTGGTGACGGGGATGTTGGTGGCCTCCGCGAATTTCTTCAGCTCCGCCGCCGCTCCGCTCGTGATGATTCCGCCCCCGCAATAAAGCACCGGCCGCTCCGCCTTTTCGATCAGGCCGATGATTTCGTTGAGCGCCAGGTCGTCGGCCTTCAAATCCGGCTGGGTGTAGCCAGGCAGACCTTTTTTGATCTCCTCGAACGTCGGCCACACCGGCTGGGCCTTGGACTGCTGGATGTTTTTGGGCAAATCAATGACCACCGGGCCGGGCCGGCCGGACTGCGCAATGTAAAACGCCTCCTTGACGATGCGCGGGATGTCCTTGATGTCCGTGACCAGATAGGAATGCTTCACGATGGGCAGCGTCACGCCGATGATATCGGTTTCCTGAAACGCGCCGCGCCCGATCATGTTCTGGTTCACCTGCCCCGTGATAGCGATGAGCGGACAGGAATCCATGTAGGCGTCCGCAATGGCCGTGACCAGGTTGGTGGCCCCGGGGCCGCTGGTGCCCATGCACACGCCGGCCTTGCCGGTGGCGCGGGCGTATCCCTCGGCCGCAAAACTGCCCCCCTGCTCGTGGCGCGGGAGAATGGTGCGGATTTTGGAGGAAGTGAGCGCCTGATGAATCTCCATGCTCGCCCCGCCCGGATAGGCGAAAATCACCTCCACCCCTTCCCGCTCCAGGGCTTGGACGAAAATATCCCGCCCAAACATGGCCGGGCCGACCTCGGCGCGGGCTTTAGGGGTGGTGGTTGCGGATTTCTTTTTGGCGATTCCAGTTTTTCTGCTCATGTTTTTTTCAGTTGCGGCAAGCCTCACGGATGAAACAAAAAACCCACGACTTTTTAGCCGTGGGTTCTTGTCAAAGTCTTCTCAGTTCAACAAGCGCCCACGATGTCGCCTACTACAACGACCCCCAGCATGACAACTTGTGAAGTGCTTTTCAACATTACCCTTCAAATTTATGAAATCATCCCGGACGGGTCAAATCCAATTTGTGGGATTTTCTATGTTTTTTACGGGCGTTGATTAGCCCTCGATCAGGGGAATTGAGACGCCCACGGGAATATCCCACCCCGTCCAAGGTCCCCGAGACATTAAGCATGTTGTAAAAACGTCGATCCAAGTTACAGAGAGGGCGCATCCAACCCAATCAGCGAGTCCGCACTGGACCTTAATTTTGTCCTTCCAAACACCAAAAATCCCCATTCATAGAATTCGAGTGCGGCACATTGCGGTTGGATCTTCCCTCTTGTAAAAGCTCTGTCCCACTCGTTGCCACATTTCGAGACATCAAACCACCCCAAAGTCACTCCCCGTGCCCAGAAAGAATTTAAAGATCACCGTATTTTGAACTCAGCGCCCTCAAAAGGATTGAAAAATGGGAAAAGATGAATCTGAACGACAGGACGGCACTTGGAATTGTAAAAAGCCGGTCCGGAAAGACATTCCGGCATATAAAATGCTTAAACCACTTGAAACAAAACAAGATAAACTCCCATGAAACTGCCTTTAAAAAAAAACGGGTTAGAAATAAAACCGAATCTGTTGCGCCGGAAGACCCACAGGCGCAGCGAAGCGGGATTTACCCTGTCATTGCCGGAGTCGTTGATATCCATGGTGGTTGTGGCAATCACTTTTGGGACTATAATTAACGGAAATCTTACATCAGCCAAAAGGACGGAATGGTCTGGGTGCTCCCTCGCGGCGCAATCGTTGGGAACGCAAATCATTGAACAGGCGAAGGCAGCCGTCTGGGATATATCCATCAACAAAAATGAAGTAACCAATCTGACGCTTATGGCAAAATCTTATAATTCCAGCACGATGACATTGACGGGATATACCACCAACATCATGGACATTCCTTGGAAAGGGACGAATTATGTGATGGCAACCAATTATGTCACCATTCAAGATATCTGTGAAAATTTAGTGGCCAACCCACCCGTTCACGTGCAAGTGGTGCAAGTGGATACTGTCTGGCCGTTCATGGGTTGGGGCAAATTAAAAGTTCAATATTACACGAATACCGTTTGCACTTTTCTGGCCCCTGACAATCATGGTATCTGATACACGGCTTGAACCATCGCGCCGAAAAAATAATTGCCAGACATTGAAGCGCGTGCGCCATCAAAATGAAAAACGAGGGATTCAGCTTGGCGAGGGCATCAGAGATTCCGCATGGGAATCGCGGTTCCGTTTTGGACCATGGCACCCTGAGCAGCAGCGCCCTGCCGCAGCACCCACCTCACAGAGAAATTAGCTCGACGCATTTCAAGACGATATCCCTGTCGGGGCATACTTTAATTGAGGCTATGTTCACCTCGGCCATTCTGGCCATGTTCATCATCGCCTTGCTGAGCGCCCACCTGCTGGGTCTGCGCTTGAACCAATTGGTGGAAAGCAAAGCCGGAGCCAACGATGACTCCCGCAGATCACTGGGCCAACTCACAACAGACATTCGGTCCTCAAAACGCTGGCTGATTGGAAACCTTTCGGGCACCAATTTCGTAAAGTTAGCCAATGGGTCCATCCAGCAAGGGACGGCCCTCCAGTTGTTTCAAACCACCAACTACAGTACTCCCTACATCCTTTATTATTTTGACCTCAGCGAAACCAACAATAAGAACGGCAAATTAATCCGGACCGTCAATACGAATTGGATTCCGGCGACTCTGGCTTCAAACCTGATAGAAACCCTATTTTTTACGGCGGAAAACTACGATGGAACGCCGGCGACAACTCAAGGTGACAGCGCTGCTTTTAAAAATGTCATCCATACGACGCTCCAATTTTGCCAGTTTCAATATCCAACGACCCAGGTCGGAAGCAACTGCCTCTATGACTATTATCGGCAGGACATTAAAGCCACCCCTCACCTGCCCGAATAACCACTATGAACTTGATATTTCATAGGCGTGCCCAGAGGGAATCGGGGGGATTTGCGCTCATCCTTACATTGATCATCGTGGGCGTGAGCATCATGATTCTGGCGGGGGTCATGAACCGGAGCCAGTCCGTTGCCATACTCAATCAGAGAAATAATGACCACATCGCTACCTGCAGCGCGGCCGAAGCTGCCGTTGAAAAAGTATATGCTCGAATGTCCTACGACTTTCAAGCCTACGGCGCCGCGGCCGTCAGTGCCAATCTCAATTTATATAGAGAAACCATTCCGACCGCAGTGGAAAATTCCTACTGGTCCAATTTTGAATTTTCAGACGCCAAGGGGAATTCAGGAAATACGTATGTGAATCAAGCTTACACTTACTCCGGCCCTCTTCCCTCCCAATACACGGGCCTGACCACATTGAACGCGCCGGTTTATCGGATTGTCTCCAACGCGAAACTCAAATCATCTAATTACGATGTCATTGGCACCTCCCAGGAGGATGTTTTGCTAGCCTTGGTGCCGCTGACCACTTGGGCAGTGTTCTACAACGGCCTTCTCGAGTTTAGCCAGTGCGCCACGATGTCAGTCAACGGGAGGGTTCATGCCAACGGTCCAATTTACGTGGGCACCAGCGCCTCCCTCACTTTTAATAGTGCGGTGAGCACTACCGGCACCCTCTCGGCCCCTCTGGTGGACGGGCTATCCGGTCTATGGACGCCGGATACATTTAACACTTGGAACACCACCTTTAACGCCAGCCCCGGTTTTTTGACCAATATCACTTCCGTGAATGTTTCCCTCAGCATGACCAACTCGCATTTCTTGATCAACCTCCCAGATAGCGGCGAGGACCCGACCTCGCTGACCGGCAAGCAACGGCTCTACAATCAGGCGCAAATGATTTTATTGGTATCCGATACTCCCAGCGCCGCAAACCCCACGGTGCAACTGATTATTCAGAACAGCTCCAATGGCGAGGTCCCCGGCAATGACCCTGCAAAATCCATCGTCACATACACCAACGCGTCGCCGGAATTTTTAAATACCAATCTTCCCTTTTTATCCTTGTCGAATTCCTTCTATGATCAACGTGAGAAAAAGACGAACCTGGTCACCCAGATCGATGTGGGCCGATACAACACGTGGTCTAAAACAAACTCCCTGGTACAGAATAAACTCCCCTATTCCTCAGGTTTATACCCCACCATCCTCTATGTTGCGGATCGGCGCGCTGTCAACGCCAAGCAATTGCCCGTTGTCCGTTTAGCGAACGCCACCCAGATTCCCAGCAATAACGGCTTGGGTTTTTCAGTGGCCACCATGAACCCGATTTATATCTGGGGTAACTACAACGTCCAAACCAATAGCGGGGGCTCCCAATCCCTCGCAACAAACAATCCAGCCAATAAATATCCCGCGGCGATTTTTTCCGATGCGCTCACCATCCTCTCCGCAAACTGGCAGGACGCGGAGGGCTACACAGCGTATAACAATACTTCCGGAGCCAATGACGCAGCCGATACCACTATCAATGCCGCCATCGTCACCGGCACCGTCCCTTCCACCGGAACCAGTGGAACCACCTTCAGCGGCGGCGTCCACAATCTTCCTCGTCTGCTCGAAGATTGGTCCGGGAAGAATTTATGGCTTAACACTTCGATTTTAAGGCTTTATGACAGCATCATGGCCAACACCCAATTCAGAAATCCGCAAGGTTTTAGCCCTGCTCCAGTAAACCCTTATTATAATCCTCCCACACGCCACTACGCATTCGACCAGAATTTCCTCGATTTCACAAAGGTGCCTCCGGGCATTCCCACGGTGTTACTGACGATTCGGTTTGCTTGGGCTGTCCCTCCTCCTAACATCACCACCTTCACACCAATCCATAATTAGGCGGCGATCTTTGAAGGTAACTCGACTTTTGCAGTCCTGATTAGACTCCGCAAACCACCTTCATTCTGAACTGATTACAAAGTGCTAATTTAAAAAAACCCATCAGCCCAGCGGTAGGAAATATCGCTGTAAATTAAAAGGCCGCGGAAATATTCCGCGGCCTTTGAAAAGAGGAATTTAAAATGAAGGGCCTAGGCTTTCTTTTCAGCCTTGGCCGCTTTGGCAGCCTTGGGCTTTTCCACGGCAGCTTCGGGTTTTTCAGCCCGCTTGCCGCGCTTTTCAGTTTTCGCATCCACTGGCGCCGCTTCCACGGCAGGAGAAAGAATCGGAGTCAGGCTTTCCACACGTACCTTCAAGCTGCTTTTGACTTCCGCGTGCAACAGCAGGGTCACTTCATGTTCGCCCAGGGCGCGGATGGCGGTCTCGAGGTGAATCTTCTTTTTGTCGAGCGTGATGTCGAATTGATGCTTCATTTCGTCGGCAATCATGCCGGAGGTGACCGAGCCGAACATCTTGCCGTCGTCGCCCGCCTTGACCTTGATGACGCAGATTAACTTGGAGACGCTCTTGGACAGTTCGCTCATCGCGTTGAACTCATGCGCTTCGCGCTCGGCGCGACGCTGCTTGAGCACCTCAATGCGGCGCTTATTGGCACCGGTTAGCGGGATGGCGAATCCCTGCGGAAACAAAAAGTTGCGCGCGTAGCCGGCGGCGACTTTGACCTGGTCGGATTCACCGCCGAGACCGACGATGTTGTGAGTGAGAATAACTTCAGTTTTTGCCATAAGAAAATAGAGTTGGAGTTGGATGGGGAATGCAGCCCTCCCCGTATTTCAGTTCAAAAAGGGACGTCGTCGTCGTGCGGCGGTTCGGTATCGCCCGCTTCTGGAGCGGGGGCCGATGAAGCCGCCGGAGGGCGCTGGGCCCGCGGTGCCGCTGGTGCGCCGGGGGCACTGCCTTCTCCCGCGCCGGGGGAGCTCCCGAGAAATTGGACATTTTCCGCCACTACGCCCAGCTTGCTCTTCTTCTGGCCGGTCTGCTTATCGTCCCACTGGTCGAGCTTGAGCCGGCCTTCAACCAGCATGGGCCGCCCCTTGCGCATGTACTGGCCCACGTTTTCCGCCGTGCGGCCGAAAATATCCACGTCCACAAAAGTCACCTCTTCCTTCTTCTCGCCCGCTTCATTGGTCCAGACGCGGTTGACCGCCAGGCCCACCTTGGCGATGGCAGTTCCCTTGGGGGTATAGCGCAATTCCGGATCGCGCGTCAGATTCCCCATCAGGATGACTTTATTGAAACTGGCCATAGGAGGGAGGGTTATGCCGCCGCTTTAATCTCCGGCGATTCGGTGAACAGCACGCGGAACACCTCTTCGTTGAGGCTGAACCGGGATTGAAGCTGCGCAATGATGGAGGGGGTTCCAGCGAAAATGATGTTCGCGTAAAAACCTGCGGTGTGCTTCTTATCGGCAACACGGGAAAAGCTTTTCCGGTCCATTTTCTGAACCGTTTCGACCGTGCCGCCCGCGGCGGCGATGTCGGCAGAAATCTTGTCCAGTGCGTCTTTGACGCCCTCTTCCTTGCCCGCTGTGTTCAAAATGAACAGACCTTCGTATCGTTTCACTATTTTTTCTTTTCGTTCGTGGAGTCTATGACTCCGTTAAACCGGTTCATTGCCTTTTCAATCCCGCCGTCCACCCAGCATTCCACCTGGTCGGACGCGCGGTCCAAAACTTTTCCCATGCTGACGCTCTCAGCCTCTTCAAATCTGCCCAGCACAAAATCCGTGATTTCGCGCGCTCCATCCCGGCGACCAATCCCAATCCGCAATCGCGGAAACGTCCGGGAGGCCAGATGCTGCTCAATGGACTCCAACCCGTGATGGCCGCCGCTGCTCCCGCTGGCGCGCAACCGGATTTCCCCCAAGGGCAGATCCGCATCATCCACCGCCACTAAAATCTGGTCCGGGGTGACCTGGTAAAAACTCGCCACCGCACCGACCGTCTCGCCGCTCAAATTCATGAAGGTCTGCGGCTGGCAGATCAACACGCGCCTTCCGGCCTGCTGCCCTTTGGCAAAGCGCGCCTTGAACTTGCGCTCTTCGGCCCAATTCCACTTCCACCGCTGAGCCAGCCTTTCCACCAGCAAAAAACCGGCATTGTGGCGCGTTTGGGCGTAGGCCGCGCCCGGATTCCCCAACCCCACGATGAGATGCACTGACTCCATGCGCGGGATAGGCGGCGTCCGCCGCTAAAATTACTTCTTCTTTTCCGCCTTGGCTTCGGGCTTGGCATCGGCTTTTTTGTCGCCGGCAGCCGCTTTCGCATCGCCCTTGGCCGCAGGGGCCCCGCCCGCCTCGTCCTTCTTCTCCTTGGTCATCTCGACATCGCCCGCTGCCGTAGCGGCTGCCGCTCCGGCCACTTCTTCCTCGGCGCGAGGTGCGGAAACCGCAACCACCGTGAGATGCTTGTCACCCAGAATTTCAACTCCGGAGGGCGCCTGAATATCTCCCACATGAATGGACTTGCCGATTTCAAGGGCGGTCACGTCGAGAATAATCTGCTCCGGCAAATCTTTGGGCAGCGAACGGATTTTGAGCTTGAACAGAATGTGCTCCAACGTGCCGCCACCGGTTTTTACCCCCGCGGCTTCTCCCGATGTTTCCACCGGCACCTGCACGGTCACTTTCTCGTTTTCGGCGACCTCATGAAAATCCACGTGCAGCACCTTTCCGTCGAGAGGATGGTGCTGGATTTCCTGCACCAGCGCCAAGCGCTTGGCGCGGGCGTCGTTGTCCACCGTCAGATCCACCAGCACGTTTTCGGAAGCGGCGTGGTTGAGCAGATCGGCGAACTCCTTGGAGTTGAGCTCCAGATTTTGCGGTCCGGCTTGGCGGCCGTAGATGGTGGCGGGCACCCGGCCGGAGGCGCGGAGCTTTTTGACTTCGGCGCGCTGCACCTGCGAACGCGGATAGGCTTTTAATGCGACAGATTTCATTTTTCTTAAAATTATATTGTTTGCGGCCGCTAACTGGTGCGGCCGCCTTTGAATTCAAACAGCGAAGTCACGGAAGAATTACTGTTAATCCGTTTAATGGCCTCGCCCAAGAGCCCCGCCACCGACAACGTGGTGATCTTCACCCCGTCAATCGCTGGGCGTTGGACTGTATCAGTCGTAATCAATTCGTCAATCACAGATTTGCGCAATCTTTCGATGCCCGTGTCGTTCAGGATCGCGTGAGAAACGCAGGCAATGATTTGGCGGGCTCCTTTTTCCTTGAGCAACGCCGCCGCAGCGGTGATCGTGCCGGCGGTCTCCGTCAGGTCATCCACCAGCAGCACGTTTTTCCCCTCGATGTCGCCGATGACGGCCATGGACTCCACCTCGGTGGGACTCTTGCGGCGCTTGGCCACAATGGCCAGACCGGATTTAAGCACCTGCGAATACGCGTGCGCCATTTTTAATCCGCCTGTGTCCGGACTGACCACCACCAGATCGGTCAACCGCTTCTTCTTGAGATAGTCATACATCACCGGGGCGGCGTAGAGATGATCCACTGGGATGTCAAAGAACCCCTGGATCTGCTGGGCATGAAGATCCACCGTCAGAATCCGGTCCGCGCCCGACGCCACCAGCAGGTTCGCCACGAGCTTGGCGGTGATGGGCACGCGCGGCTGGTCCTTGCGATCCTGCCGGGCATACCCATAAAACGGCAGCACGGCGGTAATGCGGGCCGCACTGGACCGGCGCAGCGCGTCCATCATGATGAATAATTCCATCAGGTGATGATTGGTGGGCGGCGAGGTGGGCTGGACGATGAAGACTTCCTCCCCACGCACATTCTCCTCAATTTTCACAAACGTCTCTCCGTCGGGAAACGGCTTGATCGTGCAACGCCCCAGCTCCACGCCGATGGATTTGCAGATCGCCTTGGCCAGGGGTTGATTGGCGGTGCCGGTAAAAATTTTCACGCGTCAGTGGATTCGATTGCTTCAGGTTGAAATGGAAAAACCGCCGCAGTCGGCGGATGAAATATTGGATAAACTCTAACAACACGACCGCCGGGCGCAAGTTGAAATTGACGAAATGAATCGTGAAATCGCAAAGGGGACCCCGAAAAAAGCCGGCGGATGCGGCGACGACCCGCGGTTTCATTTATCGCCGCACCCGCCCCGCGCCCAATTTTTATTGGGCACGGCAACCCTAGCCGACCCGACCGGGGCGGCAATCGATTTTCAAAATAATTTCCGCTCGCAATTTCCGCTCGCATTATGGCTGCATTTTTTAGGAAGCTCGTTACATTGCCGCTGATCCAACTGGATTACGAACCATGCCGACGCATTCCCAGATCTGCAACCGCCCTGCCCGCCTGCTGCTGCTGCTGCTGGGTTGGGGGGCGTTCGCCCTGGCGCCCGGAAGAGCCGCTGCGGAGGCGGAATCCAGCCCGGGGTTGATTATCAATGCGTGGAGCAACAAAGAGGGGCTGCCCGGCAGCTCGGTGATTTCCCTGATCCAGACGCGGGACGGCTATCTCTGGATGGGGACCCTCTACGGATTGGTGCGGTTCGACGGCAACCGGTTTTCCAGTTTCGACGACAACAATGCGCCGGGCCTGGGCAGCGGCCGGGTCGTCCACTTGTTTGAAGACAGCCACACCAATTTGTGGGTCGGCACCGACTCAGGCGTTGTGGCCCGGGTAAAAGAGGGCGCGATCCAGAACTTCACCCTCGGACAGGGCGGCCACGAGGGACGGCTGACCTCGGCCGGCGAGGACGCCACCGGCGCCGTGTGGCTGTACTCGGCAGACGCCCGCCTCGGCCGTTTTCAAAACGGGAAAATGGAGGTGCTCGACCTGCACCTGCCCTCTCCCGCCGCAGCACGGAGGATTGCGGTCGAAAAAGACGGACCTCTCTGGATCAGCGAATATCAGCCGGGCCGGACCAGCGGGCTATTCGCCTTTCGCCCGACCAATTTTCACCCCCCTTCACTGGCCATCGATCAGAGCCTTCCCGCCCGTCAGATCGATTTCATCCTGGCCCGCCAGCAGGGCGGCACCTGGCGCCTGGTGGACGGCCAGGTCGAGAAATGGAACACGACCACGCTGGAAAAAAATTTCGGCCCCTCGCCGTGGGGCTCCAGCCCCGTCACTTCGGCCGTGGAAGATCCCGAGGGCAACCTGATTGTCGGCACACTTGGGGGCGGGGTGTTCTGGTTTGAGCCGGACGGCCATTGCCGGCAGATTTCCAAGGCTCAGGGCCTCTCCTCCGATTTTGTCTTATCTCTGTGCATGGACCGGAGCGGCAACCTCTGGGTGGGGACGGATGGGGAGGGCGTGAACCGCATCAAGCGCAAAACATTCACCGCCGCCAGCGAACAGAGCCCCCGGTCCGCGCAATCCGTCTCCGCCGATGATCAGGGCCGCCTGTGGACCGCCTTCAACGCGCAGGGTCTCACTCGCCAGACGCCGGGGAGCGCTCAGGATTTCGGCGTGGGGCGCGGCTCCAACGCGTGGACCGTGTTGGCCGACCGTCAGCAGCAGGTCTGGGCCGGCACGCGCGATGAGGGCTTGTTCCAATTGCGGACCAACCTCTACGACCATTTCGAATCCGCCCCGGGCTCGCAGATTCTCGGCCCGTGGATTTATGCCCTCTATCAGGATCGCCGCGGGCGGCTGTGGGCGGGCACCCAAAACGGGCTCGCCTGCTGGGAGAACGGCCGCGACTGGAAACTGTTCACACCTCGCGACGGTCTTTCGGATAAAAACGTCCGCGCCATCGCCGAGGATCCTGATGGCTCTCTCTGGGTGGGCACTGAAAACGGCGGACTGAACCGGTTCCGGGACGGGAAATTCACCGGCTATCCGGCCCAAAAAAACGGGCTGCCCGGCGATGATATTGCCTGCCTGTGCGTGGACTCGGAGGGCGTTTTATGGGTGGGCACCGCCGGGCACGGACTGGGGCGTTTTATCAATGGCAAGGGCAGCCGTTATTCCACCGAGCACGGCCTGGCCAGCAACTTCATCAGCTATCTCATTGATGACACGGCAGGGAATTTGTGGCTGGGCTCCAACTTGGGCCTGATGCGCATCCCCAGGCAATCGCTGACCGATTTCGCGGAAGGAAAGGTACGCACCCTCTCCTGCCGGACCTTCGTGGAAACGGACGGATTGCCCACGCGGGAATGCACCGCTGGCTCGCAACCCGCCGCCTGCCGCACGGGCGACGGCCGCCTCTGGTTTTCCACCACCAAGGGACTGGTCTGGGTCAATCCGGCAGATCTGAAACCCAACTCCCAGCCGCCGACCGTTCGGATCGAGTCCGTCCTGATCGGGGGCCGCGAACAAAAGACTAACCTGCTCAATTCGTTCTGGCGCCAATCCGTGGTCATTCCGCCGGGCGGCGAGCAACTGGACATCCATTATACCGGCCTGAATTTTTCCGCACCGGACAAGGTGCGCTTCCAATACCGACTGGAAGGCCGCGAAACCGCCTGGACCGAAGCCGGCGATTCGCGCGTCGCCCACTACGGTAGGATCGAGCCCGGCCGTTACCGCTTTCATGTGGTTGCCTACAATGAGGACGGCCTGTCCGACGAAAACGGGAGCGTGCTGAAAATCACTGTCCGGCCTCAATTCTGGCAGACGGGATGGTTTCGCACAGGAATTCTTCTAGGCCTCGCAGGGCTTGTGGCCGCGGGCGTCCGCTATCTCTCCACCCAAAAACTGAGACGCGAACTCCAGCTGCATGAAGAACAGGAGGCGCTGGAAAAGGAACGCGCCCGCATCGCGCGCGATTTACATGACCAGCTCGGCGCCAATCTCACCCAGGTGGCACTCCTCGGCGAAATGGCGGAGGCCGACAAACATCAGCCCTCAGAGATCGAGGCGCACGCCCAGCAAATCTCCCAGACCGCCCGTCAGACCACCCGCGCGCTCGACGAAATCGTCTGGGCCGTCAATCCCTCCAACGACACGCTGGAGGGCCTGACCACCTACGCCTGTAAATATGCGCAGGAATACCTCGCGCTGGCCGGTCTGCGATATCGCGCGGAAGTGCCCGCCCAACTGCCCGCCACCCCCCTTCCGCCGGAGGTCCGCCACCATGCCTTCCTGGCCTTCAAGGAAGCCGTGAACAATGTCGTCAAACATGCCCAGGCCTCCGAAGCCTGGATCCGGCTTTACCTGGATCCGGCCGGCTTCACGTTTGAAATCGAGGACAACGGACGCGGCCTGGCCAGCTCCCCCGCACCGCAAAACCGGAACGGACTGCGTAATATGAGAAAACGCATGGAGGAGATCGGCGGTCGCTTCTCTATCGAACCCGGCCCCCAGGGAGGCACCCGAGTGCGGCTGACCATTCCCCTCAAAACCCATTAATCTATGCCCATTTCAGTCTCCATCGTCGAAGACAACGACCCGCTGCGCGCCACCCTCGCCCGGGTGGTCAACCGCGCGGAAGGGTTCAGCTGCGTGAGCACCTACTCCAATGGCGAGGACGCCGTCAAGGACCTCCCCGATGCGCGACCCGATGTTGTCCTCATGGACATCAACCTGCCGGGTATCAACGGCGTTGAATGCGTCCGTCAATTGAAACAGCTGCTGCCAAAGACCCAGATTATGATGCTCACTGTGTACGAAGACACGGAAAACATCTTCAGCGCGCTCACGGCCGGCGCCAATGGGTACATGCTTAAGCGCACGCCCACCAAGGAACTGCTCGAGGCCATCACCGAAGTGCATCGGGGCGGCTCGCCCATGACCATGCACATCGCCCGTAAAGTCGTGCAGTCCCTGCAGCAGACGGCCGCGACGGCCAAACCCACGGAAAACCTCTCCGAACGCGAACAGCAGGTGCTCGACCACCTGAGCCACGGCCTCATGTACAAGGAGATCGCGGAAAAACTCGGCATCAGCTACGAAACCGTCCACACCTATATCCGCCGCATCTACGAAAAACTCCAGGTCCGCACCCGCACGGAAGCCGTCGCCAAATTTTTGCGGCGCTGACACCACTCCCGGGGAATCACTAGTTACCCTGCCCCGACCCCAGACCTCCCTGTTGCCGTCCCTCTGGCGACTCCCCGAAAACCGGAGAGGGCCCAAGGTGCTTAATGCCGAACTCCGAAACAAGAGTTCGCGCCGCGGGGCAGGATTATCGCGCTGCGCTGACCTCTCCCGCGTTCAGCGGGCGCCAGGAAGGCAGCCAGAACGAACGCCCGCACACGTTCCTTTCGCGCCGGTTTTTGACCGGTAGGGACCGCCGCGCTGCGGCGTCCCCGTCGCCGAGCGCAGCGTCA
>Ga0114971_10001085_pt1 | contig 18360 bp, 20 predicted proteins | sample M_140625_MF_Meta_FD_87320 | JGI IMG/M metagenome (GOLD analysis project Ga0114971, IMG submission 87320) | Freshwater microbial communities from Lake Montjoie, Canada to study carbon cycling - M_140625_MF_MetaG | ecosystem: Environmental > Aquatic > Freshwater > Lake | place: Lake Montjoie...
AAGTATTTTTGAATCATATCATAATCATTTTCAAAATCTTCGCGGTGAACTTTATCTTCATATCTATTATATAATACACTAATTACAAGAAATGTTGCCATGATTGCAAAATAGTGTGTATAGTCTTTTATCTTAAATGCCATACTTATATACTATATATAAATTATAGTATATAATAAATTTGTTTATTCTTTTATTTTCTGGAGACTCGTCCAAAATTGGCTGTTTTTTTTTTGCGCTATTTCTGTTTGTTTTGCTAACTGATAAGCTCGACTAGTTGCCATTTCTTCTTCTTTTTTTGCTCTCTGGTCTAAATATTGATTGGCTTGTTGTTCCGATAAAGGTTTCATATTCTGCCCGTTTCTAAATGTCATATATTCGTTTACTGTGCTGAACTTCTCTCTTGAATGGTAATCCTCTTCTGTGATAGGAATGACAGTTTCAGTGTGTGCCTTGTATAAGTCTTGGTACTGTAGAGAAGAAAATAATCCTGAATCAAAATGCCCTGGTGCTTGAGTATCCAAGGAGGAAAAATTAGAAGAAGAAAATAATCCAGTTTCTTCTACTTCTTTATGAACTACGAGAGAACGGGCTTCCTTCTTCTTTTTTTCGAACTCTTGTGCCAAAGTCGCCATAGAAACTTTCCCCTGAGGTGTTGTATCAATTCCTTCGTCGGATTTTAACCAGTCTTGATACCCTTTATTACTTGTTTCAGATTCTGTTTTATGCTGATTAAACTGTTCGTTAAACCATTTGTTAAAATCATTAGAATTTTTAAATTGTTTCTCTTCTTTGAAGAGTTTATCTAATATTAATTTTTTTTCTTCTGGTATGAGATCTCTCGAGTAATCAGTATTGCTTTCTTTTGGGTCTACAATTGCTTTTTTTCTAAATTCCCAAATTTCAAAGAGAACCTTGTATGCTTTGGAATAAAAACGAAAATAATCGGGAGGCAATTTAGACTTGTCTGGATGTGTTTTGAGAACCATTTTTTTCGCTTGTTTTAAATCATTTTCTGTAAAAGCCGAAGGAATTTTGAATAAATGTAATATATCTTCTAATGAATAATTTTGTATGTCTAAATCCATGTCTATTCTTGATTGAGATAAAAACTATGATGATTTTACTAAAATATAATAGTATTGTAGTAAAATACTACATAAACACTATTCCAGTTGTAGAAATATATGAAACATTTTTTGATTATACAATATTTTATTGTATTAACAAACGCCTATAAATTATTTAAACATTGGTCGTGTATAGGTATCCTTGATAAAATAGATTTTTCAAAACCATATGTTTCTAACATTGGAGAGCTTCCTTTGGTTTCATGGAAAAATCCTATTAGTAATAAGATTGTAACTACTATCAATATTTGTAAACATATGGGGTCCAAGTTAGATAATGCCAAGATAACCAAAAAAGGAGGTCTTCAGTGTCAGTATCATGGTCTAGAAATGACCAATGCCGATTCATTTGGAGAAACGGTGGAACATGAAGGAAAATTATTTTGGGCGTATGAACCAAAGCAACAGACTCCGTATAAAACCCCTTTTTATACGAATCCCGAATATGAAACATCCTTTTTGGAGATAGATATGGAAGGGTCACTAATAGATAGTGCTTTGAATACTATGGATGTGAGACATCCAGAATACGTTCACAACAAATTACTAGGATTTGGATCATCTATTTCTCCAACGAACCTCAAGCAATACAAGTATGATGATGGAGTTGGATTAGCTTTTGATTATCAACCAAATAAATTGATGCAGTCTTTGAATAATAATATTGAGGTAACCAAGAATTTTCACATGTTTATGTATCCTTCTTTTACCTGGTCTAAAGTTTCGTTTTTAAAGAAGAATCTTATTATTTCAGTCAATATGTTACCTTTGGCTCCCAATAAGACAAGATGGTATGTAACCATTTCACATAATTATTATAAAAGTGACATCCAAAAGAATTTTATGAAGGTACTTGCCACTAGTATTTTATCACAGGATTACGTTCAAATGAAAAATCAATATGAAGAAAATTCATTGAAAGAAGCTGTATTATTTGGACGTACATTCCCTGATGAAGAAGTCATCACTTGGTTATACAAAATGTTTCAGGATTCGTATCAATACCCTTCTATTGAAGTTTGTACTAAATTATATAAGGAATATATAGAGGACAATAAATAAAAAATTGAACGAAAAGTATTTCAATATACTATCTTACATAAAAGATAGTATATCAACCATGAGTTTTATAGCTGATTGCGAGGCAACAAAATGTGTGGCTATTAGTGAGGAGAATCTACAAATGCCCGTCTTATATAAAATGTTAACATATCATGGAGCTTGGGTGAATACCTTTTCGTGTTCTTGGTCTAATGATATCGCCATAAAACGTTACAGAGGAAAAGTTCCCAAGCAAGTCATTGTTCTGTGTCAAAAAGAAGATAAGAAAAAGGTTGTAGTAGAGCTTTCGGGGTTATCCGAAGTGGATACTGGATATCCTCCTGTAGACAAACGGATTTATATGAAGAGACAATATGTGTGCGATACCTTACAATATAAGGGCATAGTGACCACAATAGATATGCTATTACACGATGTTTATTGGTTTGAGAAAAATGATGACAGCGAGCTTTTTATCTGGGAAGACCATATTGCGCAGCTGAATGAAGCCGAAAAGAAAAAACTTGGTATTCTTTAAAGAGTAATAATATAAAAATGTAGTTTACTTATGAAGAGAAATTATCAAAGCATAAACATATAATCCAAATATAGATGACAAACCAAGAATAGGCCACTGTTTTCTCACAAAATAATAAGGAGCTGTAATATTTTTATACTTATTTAGTTCAAAATAAGTGGCTTCAGGACCACAGTGTCTTTCTGTGCTTCTAGCTGTATTAGCATACATGTAATTATTTTTTCCATTTACTAGATCCATTTCACCAAATTTAGAGCACTCGTTACCATTCGGTATGAAAAACTTACAATCTTTACATAGTTTCTTTGGAGTTACCATCAATGATGAATTGCTACGCACTGACATGAATAGAACAGATACTGGATAAAGCTTCTTCATAAATAATAATTGAGGTTATACCTTTATATCTATTTCTTTAACGTATTTACCTGTCCGTATATTTTATCTAATACAGCCAACTGAATACCACATCTCTTAAAAAAAGAGTCCAAGTCATTTGGATCAGCACCGGTAACACTATCATCGGGAATAAATGTCAAATTTCCTCGTTTATACATAAGCATCACTGGAATTCCATTCACCATTCGTTTTTGTTTCAAATAAGCATATAAATCAATGCTTTCATCCACGTCAATATCAGCACAAATGACATTATTTGGTGAATTGGCAAAAAAAGCCTCTACTATGGGAGCAATCTTTTTACAAGGTCCACACCAAGTAGCACCCAATTTTACAATGATTAATCCTGGATTGATTTTTAAAAGATTCAAAAATTCCTCCCTCGATTCAAATTGGCTAATAATTTGCTTTGTGATTGACATAAATATATAATAACTTATTATTTATCATATCTTTAAATACTAATCTCTGTTATTTTTTTAAGTTCCGCAATATCAATTTCTGGCAAATCTACATGTGATTCCCAAAAATATCTAGAATAAGCCCACACAAACTCACAATCTGTTGGATACCAGTCTTCATGATCTGTTATCAATCGTTTATATAATTCTTCTGGTAAGAAGTTCAAACTTTGCCTAGGTAATACGTAACATAATTGTACTAACTGTGAAACTGGTGTTGGAACGCACTGTTTAATAAACTCGGTATCAAAATAAGGAATATATTTCACCAAATCTTGAAGCAATGGTGGATAGTGATGTTGATAACACCATAACCAATCCGGACATCCGCTCGTATAATATTTCATAGTCCACTCCAAACCTTGTAAATAATTCAAGCATATTTGCTTTTTGCGTTCTTCTTCTTTTCCATCTATTTGAAGCAATACCTGATAATATCTATTTTGCCATTCATCTTTAAACGGATTGATGTATTTCTCTAGTTCTCGTTCATAAGTAGGAATAGCGTCAAATTTGGCATATTTTTGTTCGGGAGTCTCCGAAGGAAGAAATATTTTTTCTCTTTTATCGCGTAGCTTAGTTTCTGTTTTAATAAATTCCTCTTCCAGCTCTGCCAAATGCGTAACTAGTTTTCTGACATTTCTCCAGTAAATCGTTTTTCCATCTGTCAATACCTCTTTCGTTGACCCTATAGTTGCCTTGTAAGCATTTAGCATCTTATTTACACCCCCCGTTCTAATATTAATTGCCGGAAAATGCGGCATAAAATCATTTCCTAAAAAGAAACACAATAAAATATAATCATACACGCGATTGATACTAGTTGTGTTCTCTTCACCATTATTCATATCTAAGGTAATAGCTTCTGTCAACAATGGTATATCCAATAAATAAGTTTCATTCGGCTCCAAAGAGGCATCTATGCTTTTAATAAATTCGGGGGTTTCTCTGAATAAATATATTTGAGGACATATCGGAAGATGATTAATAGAAAGCATAATTAGGTCAGCATCTAGACCATAAATAACAATAGACCCTTCATTTGAATCAGGATGTTTTCTTATATAATCAAATATTTTATGTTCGCCTTCACCATGTTCTTCGCTAGTAGAAACAATAACACTTGCGGTTCCATATTTTTTATTTCCAAAATAAGACAATATCGAATCATTTAGTTCTTTCATAAACACCGTTCCTGGTGTAATCGCCGTAGTGTTCCATGGATCGGGATTACCCTTCTTATTCTTGAAGATAGATTTAGAAATGCCTGTTTGATATACAGACTTATAACGTCGATTACGCTGTTGTTCCAACTTGGCAACTGGTGCCACACCATCAAACGCAATGAAAATAGTACCTGTTGGTTCAATGAGATCAATATACTCTTCAATCTTTTGAATCACTTGTTTAGTAATCATTTTATTTGCCGAATCTGTCAATGTAGAAAAATCTATGTTCCTTACTGCGTCATAAATAATCGAATTACAGTCCATGTATAAATGATCCAACATTAATAATTTTTTTTGAAGTCGTTTAATAATATTCATATGATTTTTAACTATATATGAAAAATAACTTGGTATTCCCATTTACTATATATACTCAATATTCGTTTAATACAATTAGAAATAGTATTAATTATTACAGAACAGTTTTATATATTTATAATATAGATATCGGAAATGAATCAAAATCTTGAAAATACCACACATCCTCCAGATTTATTATTTTTAGTTGAAAAAAAGATGACATTTTTTCAAGACATGCTTCAAAAAACAATCATGTATATACAAAAAAATAAATTGCTGGAAATTTTAGGAATAAATGATGTAAAGGTGTGTATTGATTCATTATATGAAATAAATGTAAAATTAAATACAGTCATTAAACAACTTGCTGTTATGTCAACTGACGCTATTATCAATGAGCTTCAAAATATTAATAATGAATTATCAACTTTAATGAGGTCATATGGTTGTGACTCTTTAGATGATTTATTATCTATCTGTTTTGGGGGAAATAGTTCTATCATATTGAATACCGAATTAGATAGACAAAAATTTGAATTGCTTAAAAAATATTTTCATCCAACTAGCTATAGAGTAATAACGGATAAAGATGTCAATAACAAATCTAAACTAATATCCTCTGCTAATAAATCACTAGAAAAACCCATGTATAATTTAGAATGTAGCGATATATCTTTACAAGTAAAACAGTTTATCATGAAAGTTCATGGAATGAAAGTGTATATACAAGATAGTTCTTTACAAAAAACTCTTATTATTTATGGTATAGTAGATGATATTCACATTGATTTGCTAAGTAATAAATTTATTTATGAAAAAAAAAAACAAATTCGCGATCATCTTCCAAAAGATCCAGAGTTTGATTCTTCTATTTTTGAGTTTTTTTTAACATCCTTAACGTTAAAAGACTACATGATGTATAGTTATACCGATGTTTATGCCAAATACATGGGTTATTTAAATCAGGACAAGGTATTACATCAAAAGCCTTTGCCAATTATTATAAAAGAGTTTATTGGATGCGATTTGTATTCAAAACGAAATATACTAATTCATTTATTAATGGATACTGGTAATTATGAAAATAAGTATATGGCTTATTTATTGTATGATTTACTTACAAATGATTCAGGTAATTCTATAGATACTCGCGAACAAACCATGCTTTTTGATAGTTTTTCTTGGTCTATTAAAAATTGTTTTCAAAATGCTATGAAAAATACCATCCAATATACGAATAGTTTGTATAATTTTGATATGAATAAAATTCCCTTGGAACAACAAATTTGTTTATTAAAAGCGCCAGATTCTGTCAAAGAAAAAGCCATGATAAAGTTAAAAGAGTTAAAAGCTAAATCCGAGGACTCTGGCTCAAAGGCACGTCAATATTTAGAAGGATTACTAAAAATTCCATTTCATATGTATACCAAAGAACCTATTTTAACTATTATGGATAAGAATAAAAGTATGTTTAAGGAACTATTAACCTATAACTCATTGGACGAATCTTCTGTAAATACATTATTTCCAATTAAATGCTATTACACAAGTGCCGAAATATCTACCTATTCTAAATTATTAACTACTAATAGCATATGTAGCTTGGAAAAAGCAAATACCTATTTACAATCATGTAGTAAACAACAATTGCTACAATGTATCGGTAAAATAAACGAATTTATTAAGCAAAATAAAATGACTTTTCCAAAAATAAAGCATTCTCATAAAAAGCCTGTCGAATTAATAAAATTAATAACTACTTTTGTTGAAACGATAATGAATACGAGTTATTCTACGTTTATAAATGAACTTATACCAGTTGAACCGTTACACCCCTTATTTATATCTATTGATGAAAATTTTAAACAGGTGTCGAATTATATATCTAATGTTAAGAAGACTCTAGACACAGCGGTTCACGGACACGAACAAGCAAAAATACAAATAGAACGCATTATAGCTCAATGGATCAATGGAGATTTACAAGGATATTGTTTTGGATTTGAAGGACCCCCTGGTGTAGGGAAAACATCTTTGGCAAAAAAAGGATTGTCTGCTTGTTTACTAGATGCTTCTGGAAATAGCCGCCCGTTTTCTATGATACAAATGGGAGGAGATAGCAATGGGTCTTCTTTACACGGGCATAACTATACCTATGTAGGTTCTACATGGGGGGGAATAGTACAAATATTAATGGATAAAAAATGTATGAATCCTATTATTTTTATTGATGAAGTGGATAAAATAAGTAAAACTGAAAATGGCCGTGAAATTGTTGGTATTTTAACTCATTTATTAGATTCTACACAAAATGATTGTTTTCAAGATAAATATTTTTCTGGAATCGATATAGATCTTTCCAAGGCATTATTTATATTATCTTATAATGATGTGGATGCCATTGACCGAGTTTTATTAGATCGCATTCATCGTATAAAATTTAGTAATTTATCTTTGGAAGAAAAACTTGTCATTTTACAGAAACATATACTCCCCGAAATTTATAACAAAATGGGATTAGAAAATATTATTCATTTTGAAGAAAATGTTTTAAAGTTTATTATTGAAGAATATACAGCGGAGCCAGGTGTAAGAAAATTAAAGGAATTAATATTTGATATAGTTGGAGAAATCAATTTGGATATTTTGAAGAATCCGGACAAGATGTATTCATTTCCTATTCACATTTCTATAGAAGATATAACAGGCAAATATTTTAAAGACAAACCAGAAATACGTATAAAACAAATACCCCAAACAAATCAAATAGGTATTGCGAATGGCATGTATGCTAACGCATTAGGTCAGGGAGGGGTTATTCCGGTCCAAGCCAAATTTTTCCCCTCGGGGAAATTTTTAGATATTAAAATAACGGGTCTTGTAGGAGACGTAATGAATGAAAGTTGTAATGTAGCACTTAGTTTAGCATGGAATCTCACACCATTAGAACAACAAGAGAAAATAAGAGAGAAATACAATGGATTACAAAAGTATGGTATTCATGCCAATTTCCCAGAAGGAAGTATTCACAAAAATGGTCCTAGTGCTGGCTCTTGTATAACAACCGTTCTTTATAGTTTATTAAATGATAAAAAAATTAAACGTAATGTGGCTATGACAGGGGAGATTTCTCTCGATGGATGTATAACAGCAATTGGTGGTTTAGATTATAAAATATTGGGGTCTATTAAATCTGGTGTAACCGAGTTTATTTATCCAGAAGAAAATTCAAAAGATATAACTACCTTTACCAATAAATACAAAGACGCAGAATTGTTAAAAAATATTATTTTTCATCCAGTGGATAACATTCATCAAGTATTTGAAATAATTTTTGAATAAAGTTGTCTATAGATAAAATAAAATTATTATATTATAGTATATATAATATCATATATGAATAATACTGCTCTTCCTCCACAAGTAAAACCATCTATTTTGTCTCCTTTGAATTTAATGCAACCATCAAATTTACTAGGATATATGGTATTTTATTCACCAATCATTATTGCCAGTAGTTTTGTAAGTTTGTCTTTTATTTTTCAGAATTTTAATGGATTTATCTATTTAGCATTTTTGTTAGGAGCATATTTTATAAGAGAAGTTATTCTTTATTACGCAGGAATGATGCCAATGGTACCAGCCAACAACCTTTGTACCATGGTCCAATATAGTAAATATGGAAATTCCGGATTTAGTGTTTTCGTTATGTCATTTACGATTGCCTATGTTCTTTTACCCATGTTTTTAGTAAATAGTATTAATTATTTTATGATGGGTGCTCTATTAGCTTATTTTTTCATAGATATTGGAGTCAGATACTCAAAGAAATGTATTACCAATGCTATTGACATAGCATTAAACTTTTTATCCGGAGCTGCTATTGGTGTAGGATGTTGTTTGGCTCTTTATTATGGAAAAGGATCGCAATATTTATTTTATAACAATTTATCAAGTGACAATGTAGTATGCTCTATGCCTAAAAAGCAGACCTTTAAGTGTTCTGTTTATAAAAATGGCGAATTAGTCAGTAGCAATATTAGTTCATAAGAATGCCGTTATATTGACAGTAAGCCATTTTTTTAAATCCTGAACGATTAGATTTCTTTGAAATGATTCTGCTAATAAGCGCATATTACCTCTAGTATGGAATACTCTTATAAAATTATTGTAAACCTCAACAATTTTCTTATTTGAATAAGCTTCTGTTAAGGCATCATGTTGAAATATTGGTTTAAATTTTCTTCTATTAACAGCATTATGAAGCATAAATAAAATGTTTTTAAAGTCTTGCTTACTTTTCAAACTAGCAAAGTTTACTCTGGAAAAAAATTGACTGGCGTGTTGAGAACAATCAGGACAGGGCAAATATCTACATATTTTTCTTATGAAAAAAAATAATTGTGGCGCCATCTCTGTATATCTATCTTCATGAACTTTTTCTGCTAAAGTATGAAATAACGTCCATATAGGCGGCCCCCATTCATTTGGTGACATCTAGTAATAAATGTATCATAGATAATAAATATAAAGAGTTTTCGTAAAGTTATGATAATACACCATGAATATTGTTTATACGGTCGAAGGAAATCTCGATTTTTATGGTGAATTATACAAATCGCTTGATGAGGACGACGATGTAGAGGATGAATCTGTTAAACGATGTTTAATTACGAATGAACCATTAATAGAGAATTTTGTCACCATGGATTGTAAACATTCGTTTAATTATCTACCGTTATTCCAAGATATTTTCAACAATAAAAAAAAATTTAACGCTATGGATTCATATATGCTAAAATGTGGAGAGATTCGATGTCCTTATTGTAGAACTATACAGAAAAAATTGTTGCCTTACTATGAAAATATGGGCGTAAAACAAGTGCATGGTGTCAATTTTTTTGATGAATTACAAGTAATTAAAAAACAAGTACAAACTGACAGTTATGTCACAGGTAAATGTGACTATATTTATGGTAATACAAACGTTGAGTGTTCTAATAAATACGTACAAATACTGCCACAATTGAATAAATATTTTTGTTGTATGCATAAATCGGTGGCTCTTAAAAAACATATAAAAGATGAAAAGTTGAAGATTCTCAAGCAAAAGGCAGACGAAAAATTGGCTCTAAAAGAAGCCGCTGCTAATGCTAAAAAAGACGCAAAACATGTCAAACAACTTGCTAAACAAGCTCTTACAAATGCCGTAGTTACACTAAATAATAATACTATCGTTCTAGGATGTACACAAATTCTGAAAAGTGGAGCAAAAAAAGGTAGCCCGTGTTGCGCTAAAGTATCTAAAGATGGAATGTGTATGCGACACTTTAATTTGTTGTCTAAAAAAGAGGTACTTGTAGTAGAGGGGCCGGTTGGTAATATCGAAGAGTCAACTATTTTTTACCCTTTAGGTTCAACTGGTATACCACAAAATTCTATTTGTTTAGAATCAAATGTTATTCACCCATTAGGTTCAACTGGTATACCACAACCAAGTGTTTAATTTGTAGAATAGTTCAAAAAATCAATTAGTCGTAAAACAATATAATACTATTGCTCTTTATATAATAGAAAGAAATGGAAACTAAAGAAGAACTTGTTTTAAATATTAAAGAATGGATTAAGGTTGATACGGACATAGCATCTTTACAAAAAGAACTTAAGGATAAAAAACAGAAAAAGAAATTAATAACAGAGTCTTTGATGAATGTTATGAAAAAGAATGAAATTGATTGTTTTGATATTAATGGAGGAAGTTTACAATATAAAAAACATAAAGTTAAAAAACCACTTACAGCAAAAACATTGATGTCTTCCTTACAAAGTTATTACGCTAGTACACCTCAAAAAGCAGAGGAGTTAACAAAATATTTATTGGAGAACCGCGAAGAGGAGATAAAAGAGACTATCAAAAGAAAAATAGATAAATGAGATAAATAATTAATAAAAATGAGATAAATAATTAGTAAAATAAGATAAATAATTAGTAAAATAAGATAATAAATAGAAGATGTTATCCTTAGTATAACATGTTCCCATTTAGTTCTAATAAAAAAGCAAATACACGAATCGATGAATCTGAAGCAGATGACTCCACTTCTGATAATGAAGGAATAGATTATTCTGAATTATATAATAGTTTTTCAGAAATATACAATAATAGTAGTAGTAATAACAATATATTAGATTCGTGGTATTCACCTCCTTCAGTAAATGAAACGCAATATAAATACACTGCTATAGAAACTTTACAAGAAGATATTGAAAAACTTGTTTTGGATCGTGAATTTACAGTCCATATTTGTGCTTATCAAGTGAATACAAGCGGATTACTACCATTTTTACAATTTTTTATGCATAAACCTGATACTGATATTATACAATTCCCAATGTTTCAGTATAAAATAGGTGGATCGGATTTTATGTTAAAATGTTTATTGACATTAGACCTCATCTTCTTTTCTTTCAAAAAAGACGAGCCTGAATATATATTTCATGGATATAAAATGAAAAATGGCGATTCTAAGAATCTTTATTTATTCTTTGATTGTACTAGTTATGCCATCGATTCACATAAATTAGACAGAATGAATGATGTATGGTTAGCTCTTCCTGATGAACTAATCAATCAAAAACGGGTTTGTAATTTTCAAGTAGATTCTTCCGTGATAGATTTTTTTACTACGTTCCCCGAATTCTTATTATTACAAGATTCTTTAGGAGAAAATATCGAATCACCTACAGTAGCTTATTTAGGAGGACATGATAAGCGGGTTGATTTTTATTCTGTGTTTGGATCTCCGAAATTGTTGGAAAATGGATATTTTACATTTACAACGTATAAGAATGCTGTTAAAGGCATTACTTATAAGGATGGGGAGAAGGTAACCACCCGTGTTGGAATAGTTCGTTTTGCTATTTTTTTGGGTTCTATGAAACTCCTGGCAGAAGATGATGAGATTCTTATAAAGGATGAATATGATAGTGTATACCAACATAAAGGTGGAAACTCTTATTGGTATACTAAAACATATGAACAACAAAGCATTTTATCACATCATTTTATAAATAAAGCAACTGTCGGTGAAAATGAAGATGGATATATATATTAGACAAAAATAAGGAAACAGTGGTTGTTTCTTTTATAAACATACTATAAAAGAAACAATATGGCAATAAGTACTTCTTCTATCCTTGGAGTAACGGCGTTTACATTTTTTACACTTTATATATTATCCCAAATTCTTGACTTTTATGGTGTTACGTCTAGCGTGTATGGGTATTATTTAGCCTTTTATGGGTTCTTGGCAATATCTATGTTAGTTTTACCAACAACTTATTCTACTTTATCTGATCCAGGTGAAATAAAAACTGCTTCTCCTATTACAGAAAACGTGGCATATACCAGACCACCACCTTATGCGCCACATGGACCTATTGTTCCAGTTCAAGGTAAGGTAGTTGGTATAAAATATCCCTCACAAGGAACACCGGCTGTTCCAGTATCCCAGATAAACCTATTATAGACTATAGAGTATATACAATAAAATAATATAAATGGTAACATACTTATATTATTACAACAACACACATGGCTAATAGAGTAGAACAAATGAAGAAGATACAACAGGATGCTTTGGAATTATTCTCCAAAAAAAATGCTGATTATGGTGATGCTTTTGCCAAATTTGGTGTAATCGGGGTTCTTATGAGAATAGAAGATAAAATTCAACGGTCTTTGTCTATAACAAAAAATGGTGTTACCTTAGTAAATGATGAAAGTATGAGAGATACCCTCTTAGATTTACATAATTATGCTGCTATGGCTCTTATGTTATTAGATGAATAATATGACACCCGGACATATATTTTATACAAACTCTTTCTCTGATAGAATTTTTTTAAGAACAAACAAATCCATTTTCTCTTTCAGATTATCAATGATTTCAGATTCAACGGCATCCCTCTGATGAAGCAAGAAAAAGGCTGTTTTGAAATCCGTAACCATTTTATTGTTAATTTCATTAATTCGTTTTTGTTTTGTTTCCTTCAATAGCTGTAACTTTAACATTTCCTGTCCTCTGGATGCTTGATTTTCTTCATTTGCCCAAGGGTTGCGATAGGAATCTGTAGAAATAAGAACATCGCATATTTCAGGCTTCACTATTTTATCAAAATTATCACTTAGTTTAAACGAATTTTTGAATTTATTTATTACTGTATCTGGTATAATAGGACTCGTTTCCATTAGACGGTCAAATTCTTCCTTGGATAATTTTATCATATGATCTACCTTCATTCTCTCCGAAGGATGTTTTGCCAATTCTATTTTGACATTTCGATAAAATTTATCCCAGGCAATACTACTTACGCGGTGTGATTCATTTAGCTGTGTTATTTTTAAAAATTGTTGTATAGTAGTAATAATTCCCGCCAAAAGATTAAAAGCACCAACAACCATAAGAAAATATGCTTGATAGCCTAGAGGAACTTGTTGCTGGGCAAAATTGGCGGTTCCTGTTAACGTAGATATGATGATAACCGGTATAGTATACATAGCATTTAAACGCGCATACATGGCATTTGCTTTGGAATGTAACCATCGATAACACATGGCCTTGTCAGCCCACTCTATTAAAATTTTTTCATGCTCTAATGACCACTCGTAGTCACTCGCCATATTTGTTATAAGTTCTGTATTATTTTCTATATCAGAATGTTCCATAGTTTTATTAATATAAAGATTAATTTTTTTTCAAAATATATTATTCAGCTATATAGTATGTCGTTGGATAAAAGAATTATTGACTTGACGAGTGTTTTTATAAAAATTTCTGACATGAAAAATGAGATAGATTACACATTTACTATTTTAGAAGAACGAATTACAAAAGTAAAGGATTTATATAAAGATTTTATAAAAAATAACACTGAATCGTTATTTACCTTTGGCCTAGATTCGTTTCATTTTCAGAGTAAGATGATTGATTTGGAATATGAAGATATGAATAGATTGTCTTTGGCAATTATGAATCGTATGTACTGTGAATATTACAAATTATACAAACTTATTATATCATATATCAATGAGGCAATTCATGATGAAAAATTATTGAATTTAATAAGAGTTCATTCTAAATTTCCTATATATAAAGATTTAGAACCTTTCAAAAAATATGATTTTTCGGTGATACAAAATTTACATGAGACCATTATTGAGCTAATGTTGGCAATTAATGGAAATATAGTGAATCTAGAGCACGAGTTAACTATACATAAGTCAAAAAATAATATTGGAATTAACATCGACAATTTTATCAATACATTTCAGTTTAATATTCTTATTGTAAGAGAGAAATTAGTACTTTTTATCAACTACATCGATTTTTTTCATAATATACAAATTAAATTATTACACCGATTTATAGGCAAATTAACTCTTATGTTTAAACAATTAAATGAAGATATTAAGTTTGAAGATGTTTTGGAAATACATAGTAATAAACAAACCATACTCACTATTCCATCTCCCAAAAGAGGACACTATAAAGAACAAAAAGAGGAGAAAAAAGAGGTAGTAGAGTCTTTTCCGAATCATATTGAACTAGCTATTGTGTCAAATCAACAAAGTGAACCATCCTCTTCTGAATTAGATATAAATACATTTTTAACACACGAGCCTTCTATTGAAAATATAACCTTACCTATAGATAAAGAGTCCACTGTTATTGTAGATTCTCTCTTGGAAACGATGGGTAATACAGATCCTTCTATTGTAGAAGAAAATATAGATAATATACCACATGAAAATGAATCTACAGTGGAATCTTTATCAGAAACAGTATCCGAGTTTTCCGATATAAAATCTACATCTTCTTCATCAGAAAAACCAAAAAAAGAGAGAAAGCCGCGCGTTAAAAAGGAATCTGTAAAAGAGAAGAACAGTAAAACTAAGGTGGTGGTTGGTCTTTAAGTTGTTTTATATATACTATTTAAAATTGAACTAAACATATATATTGATAGAATAGTATAAAGAAGAAGATGGAACGCAGACTCAATAAGAAGCTAGAAACCTATATTTCAAAGTTTAAGAATGATATTCGCGACAAGACGGCTGGATTAGGAATCGTTCCCGAACAAGCAAATCAATTGCTTCAGTTTGTCTATGATTATGAACGAGTTAGTGTTTCCAAGGATGATTTCGCAAAGAGGAAGCGTGTTAAGAATGTGGTTCCTTTCTTTGACAGATGTTGTGCCAAGCGTGCTTCTGGCGAACAATGTACTAGAAGGAAAAAAACGGATGGAGAATATTGCGGGACACATATGAAAGGCACTCCTCATGGAATGGTAGACAACCAAGAAGAAACTACTCCAAGCTCACAAAAGATTGAAGTATGGGCTGAAGACATTCAAGGGATTATTTATTATATTGATAAAAATAATAATGTCTATCAAGCCGAAGATATTGTCGGAAATCAACAAAACCCCAAGGTTATTGCCAAGTATGTGAAGACCGGGGAGGTGTATTCTATTCCAGAATTTGGTATTTGATAAAATATGTGGCAATATGTGGCAATATGTAATAATTTATTTTATATTTTGTTTCATATTATAATGGATGAAAAAACCGGTATTTTTTTGAATAAAGTGGGTGTTATGTTAGATTTCAGTAATAATACTATTGGTGAAATACTTATTTCCCGAGATTCTTTGTTGAGCGACTCTTTATACGAATCTGTCAAAGAATCCATCTTGGAATTTAAAAAAATATATAGCTCCTCTTCTTTAACAAGTCTTCATAAAAAAGCGGGAGAAGATCAAAGATGGCCTCTGTTGAATCTAGTGCGACAAATTTTGGCAGTACATGGTTATAAAATGAAACCTATTCGAAAAAGCGACGGATATACATTGGAAGGTATTAAAAAATATAAACGTTTTTTTTTGATTTCTAAAACATAAAGTACATTTTCGTGAATACATTTTTTATTTACAACTCGAATAGCGAGTTAAATTTTTTGTATTTAAAATAATATATGGCTATCATATTATAGCCTATGAATGAAACAAGACAGGCTGAGATTATACAAAAAATGAAAAAAATAGATAAAGATATCAACCCACAAACATTAGCTATCTGTAGAGAATGTGGAAAACGATTTGATGATACTACTTCTTTTTATTGTTTACGCTGTCCCCGCGATTTATGTGATATATGTTTCGACATCGAAGATGAATACGTCCAAAAAATTATTGTCTTATTCAAACATTACAGGGAACTTCCCGATAAAGTCAAAATCACCATTGAGATAGATAATAAAGATATTACGATTACAGAAGGAATATTTTATTAGATAAAATTAAAAATAAAAATAAAAATTGAATTATAGGTATTCTATCTTCTCTCTATAGTAAAAGATAGAATAATGTCGTCAGAAGCACAATACTCATCACTCTCTATTAAGCTCACCAAGCTCCTACCTAAGAAGGTAAAGAAAGACCAAGGCATCTTCATTACCCCCCTCTGCCTTATCCGAAAATTATATTTACGCATAAAACAATTTAAAGACGAGGTAGGCGTGGGCGAGTTTTTACGCGTGTTAGAACCATCCTGCGGTACCTGTGAAATGATATCTTATTTGGATACTGTTCTTCGGGGAGCCTCTATTTTCGGTGTGGAACAGAATCCGATTTTATACGATCATATCAAAGAATTGTCATCGACTTTTGTGAATAATACCGTTTCTTTAAAAGAAGGTGATTTTATTATGGATCCCACAAATGGAGAGCCATACGACCTTATTTTTGGAAACCCACCTTACTTTGTTTGTAAGAAAGAACAAGTGCCATCCCAATACAGAGAATACACTTCAGGACGCCCCAATATCTTTGGCACCTTTATTCTTCATTCACTGGCTTTATTGAAAGTTGGTGGTATTCTTGGGTTTATTGTTCCCAAGAGTTTCTTAAACTCGGGATATTATATGAAGATTCGCAATTTTATCAAAGAGACTTGTTCTATTGTAGATATTCTTGACTTTGAATCCAATGACGAGTTCTTGGAGACGCAACAAGCAACGATGGGGCTCATTCTTCATAAAAAGGGTACCATGACGACTGCTTCAAAAGAATGCGCCTATTCTTTGAAACTAGGCAATCATTTTGTCTTTTCATCCAATTCCTTACAGCTGAAAAATCTTCTACTAGGGTCTACTACTCTCTCTAAAATGGGATTGCGTGTTAAAACTGGCTCCATCGTTTGGAATGAATGTAAAGATGAACTAACTAGTGATTCTAGTAAGGGTACCCTGCTCCTTTATAATTCTAATATCAATTCGCAAAATGAAATCGAACTGAAAGACTTTGTCAACAATGAAGAGAAACATCAATATATTATGAAGTCGGGGTCTAGTGACCCGGTGTTAGTAGTGAATCGAGGAAATGGAAATAGTGTCTATAAATTGAGTTGGAGTGTTGTGGATGGAGAAACGGAATACTTGGTGGAGAATCACCTGAATGTCATTTATAGCCCTACATTTGTAGAGAGAAAAAATTTATTAAAAGTATATTCGACTATTTCAAAGTCATTTAAAGATCCAAGAACAAAACAATTTATTAAACTATATCTAGGTAACAATGGTCTATCTAAAACTGAACTAGAATCTATCTTTCCTATTTATCTATAATGCCTTTAGTTTAATCTGCCAGGCGGGGTTCAAAATGCCCTTGTGATTCTTCCATCTCAAGAGCAGCTCGAACACACAGGTTTCCGATTGTAGAAGAATTGTATTACCATTTTTTAGTCCGTTGTTACTGACGACATGTAAATCCGTTTGTTGTAAAGAAGGTTGTAGGTAAAAGACGCCGTTCTTGAAAAACAGATATTCCTTGTCTGTTTGTGTTCTTATGAAATGCTCGTTCACCTTATCGATGACAAGATTCGGTCCATAAAGGTTGAGAAACTGTTGAATGGATTGATTGACGATGGCTGCCTTTTCTTTTTTTTGGTGGTCTTCTCTCTCATACATGGCTTGAATGAGAGGATGGCAGGTATACTTCGTCTTGTGAATCATTTTTTTATATTCTTCCAAGGTAGGCTTGGCAACTGTTTGTAGCTCGGCGTCTAATGCTATATATTGGTCTAGAAAGTGGAGGTAAAAGTACTCCGAGTAGGATTGTTCCATGATGTCGGTGCTGGAGTAGAGTTGAAGAAATTGTGGAACCTCTTCCATTCTGCTCGCATTGTACTTGAACTCTACTTG
>Ga0114971_10001086_pt1 | contig 18348 bp, 18 predicted proteins | sample M_140625_MF_Meta_FD_87320 | JGI IMG/M metagenome (GOLD analysis project Ga0114971, IMG submission 87320) | Freshwater microbial communities from Lake Montjoie, Canada to study carbon cycling - M_140625_MF_MetaG | ecosystem: Environmental > Aquatic > Freshwater > Lake | place: Lake Montjoie...
AGCCAGGCATGGACCCGCAGCCCGCGCTTGCCTGCCTCGCTGATGCAGAGCGCGAGGGGGTCGTAGCCGGGGTCCTTCCCCTGAGTGCCGGTGAGAAAGCGACTCCAAGGTTCGATCGAGGATCGGTAAAGCGCGTCTCCCTCCGGCCGCACCTGAAAGAAGATATCGGTCAGGCCGAGCGACCGGGCCGAGTCGAGCAGGCGGACCAACTCCGCTTTTTGCTGCGCGGGAGAAGATCCCTCCGATGGCCAGTCGAGGTTGTAGACCGTCGAGATCCAGGCACCGCGAAACTCCGCGCGGGCAGGACAAGCCAGCACGCCGAGAGCGCAGAGAACGCTAAGCCACAATTTCAGTACCGACGCCTTCATCTGTGAAAATTTCCAACAACAAAGCATGCGGAAGCCTTCCGTCAATCATATGTATCTTGCTCACGCCCTGCTGGAGTGCTGCCGCCGCACCCTGCAGCTTGGGGATCATGCCGCCTTCGATGACCTTCTGGCGGATGAGAAGATCGACTTGCTCAGAGTGCACGGTGGGGATGAGCGAGGCGGGATCTTCACGATCGCGCATGAGGCCCGGGACGTCGCTCAAAAAAATAAGCTTCGAGGCGCGCAAGGCACCGGCGATGGCGGCAGCCGCCTCGTCGGCGTTGACGTTGAGCGCCCCGCCGTCGAGAGAGGACGCGACAGGCGAGACCACGGGGAGACGCTCGCTGCGCAGCACCTCGACCAACTCAGCCGTATCGACGCCCACGACGCGGCCGACGAAGCCGAGATCGTCGGTGCCGCCCTTCCCGTTGTCCACCGGCGGCAACTTTTCCGCCCGCAGCACCTGGCGCCCGGAAAATCCGCGCGCCCGCGCGCCGAATCCCTCGAGGAGACGGACCAGCCGCGGGTTGACCTCGCGGTCGAGAACCTCCTCGACAATACCCATGGCGGCTTCGTCGGTGACGCGCAGGCCGCCGACAAAACGCGAGACATGGCCGGCTTCGCGCAGGCGGGCGTTGATCGCTTTGCCACCGCCGTGCACAAGCACCGGATTGATGCCGACCGCCTCGAGAAAGACCACGTCGCGCAGCAAGCGCTCGACCACATCCTCGTCCTCCATCGCGCTACCGCCGTATTTGATGACGAAAGTCTGATCGCGGAAGTTCTGGATGTAGGGCAGCGCCTCGCTGAGGGTCGCCGCGCGCACGGAGGCATCGGAGGAAGCCATGGTTATTCGCTCAAGTTCAGCTCGACGAATTTTTCCGTCAGATCCGTGGTGTAAACCGTGTAGGCAGATTTCCCTTGGTGGAGGTCGATAGTCACGGTGAATTTTTTCGGCGTGACCGCAGTCACGAGTTTTTCCTTGGGCGTCTGCGCGGCTGTCCCGTTGCGCACCGCCACCACGCCATCGTAGTAGATATCGACCATTTCCTCGCGGATGCGCACGCCGCAATAACCCACCGCATCGAGGATACGACCCCAGTTCGGGTCGTTGCCGGCCCAAGCGCACTTGACCAGCGTCGAGTTGGCCACGGCCTCAGCCACGCGCCGCGCGGCCTGGAAGCTGGAGGCGCCGTGCACCTGCACGGTGACAAATTTCGATACGCCTTCACCGTCCTCCACGATCATGTGGGCCAACTTGAGGCAGACCTCGTTGAGCGCCTCGAGGAACAGCGTGTATTCAGATGTCCCGTTTTTCACCACGACCCCGGACGCGCCGTTGGCCAGCGCGAGGACCGTGTCGTTGGTGCTCATGTCACCGTCCACGGTGATGCGATTGAACGTTCTTTCCCCGGCGGCGTGCAGGGCGTTCTGCAGCGCGCCCTTGGAGATTTTGGCGTCGGTGGTGACAACGCACAGCATCGTGGCCATGTTGGGATTAATCATGCCCGCACCCTTGGCCATGCCGCCGAGGCGGAACTTCCCGGCCGGTGTGCTGATTTCCAAAGCGAACTCCTTGGCGAAGCTGTCGCTGGTCATGATGGCCTGCGCGGCTGCATTTCCTCCTTTGGCGGAAAGCCGCGCGACGAGTTCGGGGATGCGCTCCGCCATTTTCGCGGTGGGCAACTGGACACCGATGCGCCCGGTCGAGCAGACGAGCACGCGTCCCACCCCGCAGTGGAGCGCGCTGGCGGTGACGCCGGCCAGTTCTTTTGCCGCAGCAATACCGCACGGGCCGGTGCAGGCGTTGGCGTTGCCGCTGTTGAGCAGTACCGCACAGGCGTGCGGCGAGCGGAGATGTGCGCGGGAAACACGGACCGGCGCGGCCTTGACGCGGTTGGTCGTGAAGACCCCGGCAGCGACCGCAGGGACGCTCGAGGCGACAAGCGCCATATCTTCGCGGCCTTTGTTGGAGGCCTTGATACCTGCAAAGATGGAGGAGGCGAGGAACCCCTCTGCAGCGGTAACGCCACCTTTGATTTCTTTGAGTCGTTTCATGAAAGGCCGGTGCGCTCGTCCCAATTCCTCGAGATGTTGAAGGCTTGGATCGCCTGGCCGGCGGCGCCCTTGACCAGATTGTCCAACGCACTGAAAAGCAGCAGGCGTCCCGTCCGCGCATCATCGCGCGCCGCGAGATCGATATAATTCGTCGAGGTCACATGCTTGGAATCAGGCAGATGCGGAACGATTCGCACGAAGGATCGGCCGCGATAGTCATCGGCCCACGCTTTTTCCACCGCCTTCGCATCCTCGCCGTGGACCGGTTGCACGACAATGGTGGAGATCATTCCCCGCGTCACCGGGACCAGATGCGGGGTGAAGTTCACCGTGACTTTCTCCCCCGCCGCGGAGGACAGCTCCTGTTCGATCTCGGAGAGGTGCCGGTGTTTGGGTGCGCCGTAGGCCCGCAGGCTTTCGTTGCATTCGGCGAAAAGAAAGGGGATGTCCGCCTTGCGGCCCGCACCGCTCACGCCGCTGAGGCTGTTGATGACGATGGAATCCGGAGCGATGAGTTTTCTCCGCAGCAAAGGCACGAGCGGCACGAGGATGCTGGTCGGGTAGCAACCGGGGCAGGCAAGCAACCCGGCACCTTGAAGCGCCGCATCGCCGCAGATTTCGGGCAGCGCGTAAACCGAATCGGCAAGCAGGGCCGGGGCCGGATGCTTCTCGCCGTAGAACTCGGCAAAAACCTCCGCCGACTTGAGCCGGAAATCCGCGCTGAGATCGATGACCTGCACGCCGGCCTTACGCAGCGGCGCGGCAAACTCGGCAGCGAGCCCGTGGGGCAATGCCAGAAAAACTGCGGCGGCGCCGGAGGCAATCAACGCATCGACCGAGGGTTCTGTGAACTTGAGGCCCGACGAGGCCGATCCCGCCATGCGCGGAAAGACCTCGCCCAGCGACTTGCCTGCCGCCTGCCGCGAGGTCACCGCGACCAGTTCGACGTGAGCATGCCGCGAGAGCAGCGCGACCAGCTCCTCACCCGAGTAACCGCTCGCGCCGACGACGGCTGACTTCACTTTGTGCATCGGGACTTTGTAGCGTGTCGCGCGCCGCGTGGAAACGCGCAAAAATCAGCCGCCGCCAACACCGGCTAGAGCTGGCCGTAGGGTACGGAGAAAGCGTCGCCTTCGGAGAGCCGTCCGCTGCGGAACCCCCGCAAGAACCAGCGGCGCCGCTGCTCGGCCGTCCCGTGTGTGAAGGAGTCGGGCACCACGTAACCTTGCGCGGACTTCTGCAGCCGGTCGTCGCCGACGATCTCGGCCGCGTTGATCGCGCTCTCGATGTCGCCCTCCTCGAGAATATCCCAGCGCTGCTGGGCTTCGTGAGCCCATACTCCGGCCAGAAAGTCCGCCTGCAGTTCGAGGCGGACTGACATCTGGTTGTATTGGTCCTTGGGCACGCGCCCGGCCAAGCGGTGGACCTTGTCGGTCAGGCCGAGTTGCTGCTGCACATGGTGGCCCACCTCGTGCGCGATGACGTAAGCCGCAGCAAAGTCACCCTTCATTCCGAACTGTTTCCTCATCTGCTCGAAGAAGGAGAAATCCAGATAGATCGACTGGTCGGCCGGCAGATAAAAAGGACCGGAGGCCCCTTGGGCCGTGCCGCCGGGCACGCGCGTCACACCGGAGTAAAGGACCAGGCGTGGCGTGACGTACTGCCGTCCGGAACGAGCGAATGAGTCGGTCCATACGTCCTCCGTGTCGGCCAAAACCGTCGAGACGAACCGGCGGACGTCATCATTGGGCGCTGGCGCCGTCTGCGTGGCGCGGCCGCCGCCCTGATCGACAGACAACTCGCTCATCAGCCGGATCGGATCCGCGCCAGTGAAAAGGGCAAACGCGAGCACCAGAAGCAGGCCGAATCCCCCGCCGACAATACCGCGACCGGCCGGGCTCATGCCCCGCCGGTCCTCCACATTCGTGCTCTGTCGACGACCATCCCAACGCATGCCCTTACCAAGTAGGCGATGGCGAGCGTACGGACAAGCCCGAGGTGCGAGGGCAGAAAGGCGATTGGCGGATTGACACTTGGCGCACGGGGGCAGATTTTTGGCGTCCCATGAACTTCTTCGAAGCCCTTGTCTCCTCCATCCAAGATCCCCAAGCAGGAACGCAGAAGTCGGACTTGGAAAATTTGCTCGGCGCCCTGACCGGCGGATCTTCCCCCGTCGCCGGCGCGCTTCCGCCCGGTGCGGCGGAAGAATTGGCCGGCACAGTCGGCAGCATGCTGAAGCCCGCTTTGCGCGAGGCCGGTCAACAAGGCGGAGCCGAAGGCATCGACGCATTGCTCGGTTCCCTCAAGGAGAATTCGTCCTCCCCGCAACAAATCGAGCGCACGCTCGGCCGCGAGCGCGTGGAGCAAATGGTCAATCAGGCCGGGCGTAAAAGCGGCGCGACACCCGATGTCATCATGAGCATGCTTCCAGTCATCATCCCCGCGCTCGTCTCGCTCCTGCAATCCGGGGCGCGAAGCGGCGCGACATCATCCGCCGCACAGGCGGGCGCGGTTGCCGGCGATCCGACCGCGGGCTTGCTCAATTCGAACCCTCTGCTCAAAGGTTTTCTGGACTCCGATGGTGACGGCGATGTCGACATGGCTGATCTCGTGGCCATGAGTTCGAAATTTCTGCGGTAGCGGATCTACTTCATGCGCAGGCGGACCACATCCTCGGTGCCGGGCGCCGGGCGCGGGGCATTCGGGCCGAAGAAGTGCACGTGGGTGAGTTCGGATCCCGTGTAGAGGGCTGACTGCATCGTCCAGAGAAGAAAAACGCAGGAGGCCACCGCGACCAACCGGGCCAGAAGCGAAATACCCGGGATCAAATTGCTGGCAAAAACCGCGATGGCGGCAACCGCCGAGATCCACGCGGCGACCAGCATGAGGTCGGAGGCGTTTTTGTGATCCTGCACCGCCGGACCGACCGAGGCCGCAACATAGCGGACGACGGCCGCTTCGGTGGTGCCTGTCTTGTGCGCCCAAGTCGCGCCCAGCGCGCCGAGGACCATCGTCACCAACGCCAACCGGACGATATAGCGGTTGGGCCAGAGCAGGGAGAGAGCAACCGCCACCATACCGAGGAGCAAAAATGCCACCGGAAAATGCGCCGCAAAGGGGTGGAGCGGATCAGGCAGATGCAACATAGAGAGGAAGGCTGCCCGCGAACGGCGCGCCGATCAATCTTTAGCCTTCAAGCGAGGGCCCGACCTCAAGTTCCAGGACACTGGCTCAGCCCCTCCCAAGAAACCAGCGGCCCTACCACTCTCCTCGGTGGACTCCACGGCTTCGATGGTTAAAAATCGTCGGTTCCGATGTTTGAAGACTTTCTCGCCCGGTCCCTTGCCGAACTCGACCAGCGCCATCTGCGGCGGCGCGGGCGCGTCTCGGACCTTGCGACCGGACCACTCGTCCGCTTCGAGGAAAAGACCCTGCATAATTTCGCCTCGAACGATTATCTCGGACTCGCGGCGCATCCGCGGGTCATCGAGGCCGCGACCCTCGCCGCGCGGGAGTACGGCGCAGGCGCAGGCGCCTCGCGCTTGGTCAGCGGCACGCAGCGGCCGCACCGCGAACTCGAGGAAAAACTCGCGGCCTTCAAACGCACCGAGGCCGCGCTGACCTTCGGCAGCGGCTACGCGACCAGCGTCGGCGTCCTCGCGGCGCTCGCCGGGAAGCATGATGTCATTCTCCTCGACCGCCTGAGCCACGCGTGCCTCATCGACGGGGCGCGCCTGAGCGGTGCGACCTGCCGGGTGTTCGCGCACAACGATATCTCGCACCTCGAGCACCACCTGCTTTGGGCGCGAGGCAGGCATCCCGGCGCGAAAATCTTCGTCGTCACCGAATCGGTCTTCAGCATGGACGGCGACCTCGCGCCGCTGCGCGAGATCGTCGCGCTCAAAGACCGTTACGGGGCAGTGATGTTGCTCGACGAAGCCCACGCGGTCGGCATTCTCGGCGGCGGCGGCCGCGGATTGGCGGAACAACTCGGCCTGGACCACCATATCGAGGTGCAGATGGGAACCCTCGGAAAAGCGTTGGGTAGCTCCGGAGGCTATGTGGCCGGTTCACGCCATCTGATCGAGTTCCTCCTCAACCGCGCCCGCAGCTTTGTCTTCTCGACCGCGCCGCCGGCATCTTCCGCCGCCGCGGCCTCGGCCGCGCTCGATATTTGCGCCAGTTCCGAGGGCGATGCTCTGCGAGCCAAGCTGCGGCAGGCAACGACGAGCATCGGCCCGGCCATTCCCGCCGCGATCTATCCCGTGGTGATCGGGGGTGCGGAGGAGGCTCTCCAAGCGGCAGAGCAACTCGCGCGGCTGGGATTTTTCATCCCGGCCATCCGCCCGCCCACTGTGCCGAAAGGAACCTCGCGGTTGCGGGTCAGCCTCTCCGCCGCCCACGACCCGGAGGTGGTGCAAACTCTGGCCCGGGCCCTCCGCGCGGTCACCGCACCTGCGGAGTCGGCCACTGACAACCCGGATGCGGTCTGTCCCGTCTGCGGGGCTGCCCTCGTCTCGGAAAAATGCAAAGTCGTCTGCCGCAGCGCAGTGTGCGGCTACCGCATCGTTTTCAATTGCTCGGAATTCTGAGCAGCGCAGAATCAGCGCATGCTTTTCCATTCATCCGAAAACGAGCGACACATCACCCGCGTTCCGTCCCGCAACGAGATTCCGGAGGCCGATCGCTGGGATCTCACGCATCTTTACCCAGACGACGCCGCATGGGAATCCGCCTTCGCCGCGCTGCAGCAGCGGTACCCGCAGATCGAAACATTCCGCGGCAAGCTGGCCGAATCACCCGCGAAACTGCTCACGGCTCTTGAGTTTGAAAAGAGCATCGACGAACCGCTCGAGCGCCTCGCCACCTACGCCAGCCTGAGGGTGAGCGAAAATGCGTCGGACCCCGCGTTTCTCGAGCGCGAGGCGCGCCTGCAGAACCTGCACACGGATATCGTGGAGAAGTGCTCGTTCCTCAGCCCCGAACTGATGGCGATCCCCGCGGACAAATTTGCCGCGCTGGCCACCTCGGCGGAGCTGGCAACGTGGCGCACCGTGCTGGATAAGCTGCGCCGCTGCCAACCGCACACCCTGAACGAGCGGGAAGAGCGCCTGCTCGCCATGAGCGCCCAGCCGCTGGCCGGGCACGAGGAGACTTTTTCCCAGCTGACCAACGTGGATCTCAGCTTCGGACTCGTCACCGGGCCCGATGGTGGCCAAACGGAGTTGAGCCTGGGCAATTTCAGCTCGTTCTTGGTCAAGCCCGACCGCGAGCTCCGGCAAAAAGCCTTCCATCAATTCTACCGCGAGTTCGAGGGTCACAAATTCACCCTGGCCAGCACGCTGGCCAGCTCGGTGCGCACGGACGTGTTCCAGGCCAAGGCGCGCAATCACGCCTCGACCCTCTCTGCGGCCCTCTTCCGCAACAACATCCCGACTGATGTCTACCACAACCTCGTTGCAACGGTCCGCGCCAACCTTGCCCCCCTGCACCGCTACTACGAACTGCGACGCCGGGCGCTCGGCCTCGAGGAGATCCGCCACTATGACACCTACGTCCCGCTCATCCCGCGGATTACCACGCACATCACTTTCGACGAGGCGATCGAGAAAGTGACCGCCGCGGTCGCCCCACTCGGCGACGAATACGTGCGCGAGTTGGCATCCGGCCTGCGCGGCCGCTGGTGCGACCGCTACGAGTCGAAGGGCAAACGCAGCGGGGCCTTCTCCAGCGGATGCTACGGATCACCGCCCTACATTTTGATGAACTACAAGGCGGACGTCTTCTCCGACATGTTCACCCTTGCCCACGAGGCCGGCCACTCCATGCACACCTGGTATGCGCAGCGCGAGCAGACCTTCCAGGACCATCACTATCCTATCTTCCTCGCCGAGGTTGCGTCGACCTTCAACGAGGAACTTCTCACGCACGACCTGCTCGGCAAGACGGACGATCCACAGGTCAAAGCCTACCTACTCAACCGCCAGATCGACGATCTGCGCGGCACAATCTACCGGCAAACCATGTTCGCCGAGTTCGAGAAAATCATTCACGAGCGCCAAGAGGCCGGCGAGGCGCTCACCCTCGACACGCTGACCAAGATCTACCACGAACTGCTCGTTGCCTATTTCGGCCCAGACTTCACCCTCGACCCGCAACTCGATCTCGAGTGCCTGCGCATTCCTCATTTTTACAGCGCGTTCTATGTCTACCAATACGCCACCGGGATGAGCGCGGCCATCGCGCTTTCGCGGCAGGTGCTGGAGAGCGGAGACGCCTCGCGCTACCTCGGTTTTCTGCGGTCCGGCGGGAAGCAATACCCCATCGACACACTGCGAGCCGCGGGGGTCGACATGACCTCCCCTGCCCCGATCGAGGCGGCCCTGCAACTTTTCGCCCAGCGGGTCGACGAACTTGCCGCCCTGCTCAACATCGACCTCGCATGAAGCGCGCCTTCCTCGACAAGCTTCTCGCCCGCCTCCGGCTCATCCAACCGGAGGAAGTCGAGGCCTTTTTCTCGGAGCTGGCACGGGACAAGCGTTTCCTCGAGACGATCTTCAATGCCATCCGGGAGGGAGTCATCGTGACCGACGTCGCCGGCACCGTGGTGTACATGAACGACGCTGCCGGGATGATCTTCGGGCTGGATCCCGCCGCAACGATCGGACGGCCGCTGGCGGGTAACATCAGCGGGCTGCGCTGGAAGGAGCTTGCCCAAGGCCGCGAGGTGGTCACGCGGGACATCGAGGTTTTCCATCCCGCGCATCGCGTGCTCAATTTCTATGTTGTTCCGCTCATGGGCGAGGACGACGAACACCCCGGGCAGCGCGATCATGTCGGCTATGCGCTCATCATGCGCGACTTCACCGAGCGGCACCGCGAGGCGCAGGAGACGCTGGAGACGGAGAGGATCGCCGCCCTGCAACTGCTCGCCGCCGGGGTGGCTCACGAGATCGGCAATCCGCTCAACTCGCTCGCCATCCACCTGCAACTTCTCGAGCGCCGCCTGCGCAAGTTGCCGGAGGCCGAGCAGGAGCAATTGCTCCACCCGCTGGAGATCGCCCGCGACGAGATCAAGCGCCTCGACACGATCGTCACCCAGTTTCTCCGCGCCATCCGCCCGACCCCGCTGCAGCGCACCCGGCAAGATATCAATTCGATCATCCGCGATACCGCGGAGTTTCTCGAGCCGGAGCTCAAATCCCGCAATATCCTGCTCGAGATCGAGCTTGCCTCCGCGTTGCCCGTGCTCGACGTCGATCAGGATCAGCTCAAGCAGGCGTTTTTCAACATCGTCAAAAACGCGAGCGAGGCAATGAAGCAGGGAGGTCTGCTGAAAATCCGCACAGGCTCGGAATCGGAATGGGTCAATATCACGTTCACCGACACCGGCGGGGGAATGAGCAACGAGACCATGGCGCGCGTCTTCGAGCCTTACTTCACGACAAAAATAGGCGGCAGCGGCCTAGGCCTCATGATCACCCAGCGGGTCGTCCGCGCCCATGGCGGCGAGGTAGTCATCGAAAGCGACCCCGGAAAAGGCCTGCGATTGACCATCCGACTGCCCCGGCACGATCGCCAGGTCGAGATGCTCCCCTCTCGGCCTCTCCCCCTCCCGGCCCCCGGCCGTTCGGCCTGATAAGCGCGCGTTGCCTCGCAGCGGCTCCGGCTTTATTCTGTCCATAGCAATGCCAGCCAACTCCAGCGACCCAGGCGCCGGCGCGCCATCAGGACGCCGCCGGCTGGAGGATGCCCTCAAGCACCTCCACGAATCCGAATACGCGCAGACGCCGGCCACCGCCGCGAGTCTCGCCGGCGCGGTCGGCATCCCGCTCAATGACGCCAGCGAACTGGCCGGCGAACTCGCCGCGGCTGGCCTCACCGGCAGCGCGGGGGGAACTCTTGTGCTGACCGACTCCGGGCGCGAGCAGGCGCGCCAGATTGTGCGTGCGCACCGCATCTATGAAACTTATCTCGCCCACGAGACCGGCGTCGCGATCGAGGAATGGCATCGGCGCGCCGACGATGCGGAGCATCACCTTTCCTCCGAGGCGGTGGATGCGCTGGCCGATCGCTTGGGGCGCCCGCGCTACGATCCGCACGGTGACCCTATTCCGACACGGGATGGCACGCTGCCGCCGCGGCGGGGCACTCCATTGCTCGAAGCCCGCGAAGGATCGGATGGACAAGTAATCCACCTCGAGGATGAACCCGAGGGTGTCTACCGCCGCGCCGCCGCGCTCGGCGTGATGGCCGGTTCGCGTCTGCACATCCTAGCGCGCGGATCCGGTTTTCTGCGCGTGCGCCTCGAGAACCGCGAGATCGACCTCCCCTTGACCGTGGCCAGCGCGATCGAAGTGGAGCCTTGCCAACCTTCGCCCCCGATGCGGCCGCTCTCCTCGCTGCGCCAAGGGGAAGCAGCCAGAGTGGTCAATCTATCGCCCTCCATCCTCGGTGGTGAGCGTCGCCGCATGCTCGATCTCGGGCTGGTGCCCGGCACGCGCGTTGAACGGGACTTCGACAGCATGCTCGGCAGCCCAACCGCCTACCGCATCCGTGGCGCCACCATCGCACTACGCCGCGAGCAGGCGGATCGTATTTTTGTGGAAGCCTGATCCCATGTCCGACTGCCCGCCAGCCACCTGCGAGACCTGCGTTTCCAACCGCGCCGACTTGCGCCGTCTCGGACTGCGCCTGGGCCGCTGGGATTACGTGGTCGCGCTGGCCGGGAATCCGAACGTGGGCAAAAGCACGGTCTTCAATCTTCTCACCGGACTGCGCCAGCACACGGGGAACTGGCCGGGCAAGACGGTGGCGCGCGCGGAGGGCGCCTTCGATATCGACGGCAAGCGATACAAACTCGTCGACCTCCCCGGCACCTACTCGTTGCTCGGCACCACGCCCGACGAGGAGGTGGCTCGTGATTTCCTGCTCTTCGGACGCCCTGACGTGACGCTGGTCGTAGCCGATGCCACCTGCCTCGAACGTAATTTCGCGCTGCTCCTGCAAATTCTGCAGATCACCGGGCGCGTGGTGCTCTGCCTGAACTTGATGGACGAGGCGCGCGCGCGCGGACTGGACATCGATGCCCGGGGTATTGCGCGAGACCTTGGCATTCCCGTGGCCAGCACGTCCGCCCGGCGCGGCGAGGGCCTCGATGAATTGCTGCTTGCCCTGCGCGATGTCGCCACTGGAGCCGTAGCTCCGCGCCCTCGCGCGCGGGAGGTTCTTCCTCCGGAACTCCAGGAGCCAGTGGACAAACTCGCGCGGCGCCTGCGTGCTGCCTACCCGTATTTGGAGAACCCGGAGTGGGTCGGCCTGCGCCTGCTCGAGGGTGACGCGCGCATTGCCGCCGCGTTGCAAAACGGCGAGTTCGAGCAACCGGGTCACGCCGCCGCATGAATCGTGCGCCCGACATTTTGCGCGAAGCGGAGGAACTGCGCTGGCAGCTCGGCCCGCAATTTCAGGACGCGCTGGCCAGCCAAGTCAGCCGCGAGGCCTCGGAACTCGCCGCCCGGCACGTCCGGGCCAGCGGCACTTCGCGCGTTGCCTGGCAGCGGCGGCTCGACCTGCTGCTGACCGGAAGATGGACGGGCATTCCAGCGATGGCCCTGCTCTTCGCACTCGTTCTCTGGATCACCATCGAGGGAGCGAACATTCCGTCCGCGTGGCTCGCCTCGCTGCTGGTCGACTCCGGGCATTCGTGGCTCAAGACGCTGGCCAACAACATCGGCCTTTGGCCGTGGTTGTCTGGTTTGCTTATCGACGGCATGTATCTGTCCTGTGCGTGGGTCGTCAGCGTGATGCTTCCACCCATGACCATTTTCTTCCCGCTCTTCACCCTGCTCGAGGATTTCGGCTACCTGCCGCGGGTGGCCTTCAACCTCGACCGCATTTTCCAAAAAGCCGGGGCGCACGGAAAGCAGGCGCTGACCATGACAATGGGACTCGGCTGCAATGCGGCCGGCGTCGTCGCCACGCGTATCATCGATTCTCCCCGCGAGCGCCTCATCGCCATCATCACCAACAATTTCTCGCTCTGCAACGGCCGCTGGCCCACGCAGATCCTCATGGCCACGGTCTTTGTCGGCGCGCTGGCCCCGCCCGCCTTTGCCAGCATCGTCGCCGCTTCAAGCGTGTTCTTCGTGGCGGTGCTCGGCTTTGTCTTCGCGCTGGGCAGCTCCTGGCTTCTCTCGCGCACCCTCCTCAAGGGACAGGCGTCGTCCTTCAGCCTGGAGCTACCTCCGTACCGCCCGCCGGACATTCTTCGCACCCTCTACACCTCGCTCATCGACCGCACTCTCTTCGTTCTCTGGCGTGCGGTCGTGTTCGCTGTGCCCGCCGGCGCGGTCATCTGGCTCATCGCCAACGTCGATGCGGGCGGACACAGCGTGGCGTGGTGGATGGCGACCGGCCTCGATCCGATGGCATGGATCATGGGGCTGACCGGCGTGATCCTCGTCGCCTACATCGTGGCCATTCCTGCCAACGAGATTGTCGTTCCCAGTATCCTTATGCTTACGGTTCTGCTGACCGGCAACTCCGTGGCCGGAGCCGCGGGCGCGGGCGTGATGTTCGAAACTGAAGACCACATTTTGCACGGATTACTGACCAGCGCCGGCTGGACCACGTTGACCGCGGTGTGCCTCATGCTCTTCAGCCTGCTGCACAACCCCTGCTCGACCACTCTCTACACAATTTACAAAGAAACCGGCAGCTGGCGCTGGACCGCGTTGTCCGCGGCACTGCCTTTGTTCCTTGGGTTCAGCGTCTGCTCGCTGGTGGCGCTGGTCTGGCGCACGCTGGCGGTTTGGTAGGCAGCGGCTACGCGCCAACCGGCCGCACCGGCACACCGCGCGAGGCGAGAAACCTTTTCACATCAGCCACCGTGTATTCGCCAAAGTGGAAAATGCTCGCGGCCAGCACCGCGTCAGCCCCCGCGTGCAGCAGAACATCGGCCATGTGCTCGAGTTGCCCTGCGCCCCCGCTGGCGATGACCGGAATGCCGACCGCGGAACTCACCGCGCGCACCAACTCCATATCATAACCGGCTTTGGTGCCATCAGCATCCATGCTCGTGAGAAGGATCTCGCCCGCACCCAGACCCTCCGCCTGCTTGGCCCAGGCCACCGCCTCGAGATCGGTCGGATTCCTACCGCCGTGACTGTAAACTGTCCACCCTCCCTCCGGACGACGACGCGCATCGATGGCAACCACGATGCACTGCGAACCGAATCGCTTCGCGCCTTCGCTAATCAACGCTGGGCGCTGGAGGGCCGAGGTATTGATGCTCACCTTGTCCGCCCCCGCATGCAGCATGATCCGCATGTCGTCGACCGTGCGGATGCCACCTCCCACGGTCAGCGGCATGAAACACTCCGAGGCTGTCCGCTCGACCACATCCAGCATCGTCGCACGGTTGTCCGACGAAGCCGTGATGTCTAAGAAGACCAGTTCGTCGGCTCCCTGCGCATCGTAGGCTTTGGCGCACTCCACCGGATCTCCCGCGTCGCGCAATTCGAGAAATTTCGTGCCCTTGACCACCCGACCTCCGGTGACGTCCAGGCAAGGAATGATGCGCTTGGTCAACATCCCGCAAGAATGCCCGCGCAGAGGTCAGCGCGCAACCCGCGTATATTTGCTTTGCGTTCGGCTCTGTCTTTTTTAGTTTGCGGGTATGCGTTTTGCTCCCGTCGCGATACTGGCCAGCCTAGCGGTGATGCTGCTCCCTGGCTGCGCAGCCAGTCCTTACGGGGTCGGCCGGTTCAGCACCGTCGTCGTCGATGCCGGCCACGGCGGCATCGACCGGGGAGCGAGGGGCGTGGACCGCTCCGTCGAAAAGAGCTGCGCACTGGATACGGCCAAGCGCGTCGAGCGGGGCCTCCGCGCGCACGGATACCGCGTGATCATGACGCGCACTGGTGATTATTTCGTCCCCCTCCCGCAGAGAGCCGCGATTTCCAACCGCCAATGGAGCGCCATCTTCGTCAGCGTCCACTACAACGATGCCCCGCGCTCCGCGCCAAGCGGATCAGAAACCTACTACTTCAACGCGCGCTCCTATCCGCTGGCTGCCAACATCCAGCGCGAAATGTCTAGAGTCTCGTCCAGTCGCGGAGTCAAGCGCGCCCGCTTCCATGTGCTCCGCAACAACGCCAAGCCCGCGGCCCTCGTCGAGTGCGGATTCCTTTCCAACCCGTACGAGGCGCGACGCATCCGCTCGGGAGGCTACCGCCAACGGATTGCCGAGGCCATCGTCCGGGGCATCGTCAATTCCTCGCGCTAACCGCTTTGCCAGCGGTGCAGTCTGCCCTCACTGGGTAGACGAACGCTTCAGCTGACTGGCCACCGAAGCAGCGATCTCGGCGGACCGATCGGGCGCAAGGTTCGACGCATAGTTGGCGATCCACACAGCCCTCTCTGGATCATCCCATGCCATCCGCGCCGCCGTGGAGATAAGGTCGGGCTCACCGGCCGAATAGGCGGACTTCAACTGCGCCACCTGCTCCTTGGAAAGATCCCCGACGGGCAAATTTCCTTGGCTGCGCACTCCCCACGTATCCATCCCGACACAACCACCGAGCAGGCTGAGCATGGCGGTGGTTGCGACAACAGGAAAGATCCTCACACCCCAAGTAAAAGCGTGGCCGGCCTTTTCGGCAAGCCGTGCTATCTGTGGCTTGCCTGCGGCAACGGAAATCGGTAGGTAAGAGTGCTGGATGAGACTCTATTTCGCGTTCATCGCGATCATCTCGGCCTCCCTCCCCCATGCGGGAGCGGAGGATGTCTCGTCGGCGCTCGCCGCGAACCCTGCCAACTCACCCGCCGTCCCTGCGCAAAGCGCAGAACAAAGCAAAGCCGATGGCAGCAATGCACTTTTCGCCGCCATTGGCCGAGGCGACACGGCTTCCGTCAAAAGTATGCTCCACGAGGGAACTGATCCCAACGCACCCCTGCCGGTCCCGGTGGATCCGGAGGTGGCGCAAATTTTCCGCCAGAACGTGCTCGGATATTTTCTCGGAGGCGAAAGCAACCTCATGCCGCTCATGGCTGCGGCTGCGCTCGGGCACCGCGAGATCGTCGAACTTCTCCTCGCCAAGGGGGCCAATCCTGAAGCGCACACCAAACGCTACGGCACCAACGCGCTGTGGCTGGCCGGATACACGGGGCAAACCGAGATTATGAAAATTCTGCTCGGCGTCACCCCGGGATCCGAGGCCGACCGAATGACCATCGAGGTCGATATCACCGCACAGACGGCCACCCTGATCATCGACAAGATGCCCGGCACGCCGGTGCCGATCTCTTCGGGACGCAAGGGCCACGCGACGCCGAAGGGGGAGTTTGTCGTGACCAACAAGCACCGCTATTGGAGTTCGACCCTCTACCACGCACCCATGCCATTCTACCTGCGTCTCTCCTGCCGCGACTTCGGTCTGCACGCGGGCGAACTGCCAGGCTATCCCGCTTCGCACGGTTGCATCCGCATGAAGAAAAAGGATGCCGAGGAATTCTTCTCCCGCGTCCCGGTGGGCACGCTGGTCGTGATCAAGTAAGCAGCTCGCGCGGAAATTCCATCGAGGACTGACCGGCGGAGATCTCGGCCAGAATGGGACAACCGCAGAATTCTGCGAGCACGGCACAATTAGTCCGCTTGGCTTCGTCGTCGAGACCATCGGCATTATTGAGGATGACACCTTTCAGCGGTACCCCGCGCTGAAGGATGCTTTCGAGCGTCAGGAGGGCGTGGTTGAGAGCGCCTAGCTTGTTGCGAACCACGACAATCACGGGCCATCCGAGTTCGGCGGCAAAATCGGCAAGGCAATAACCGCGGACGATCGGCACAAGCCAGCCGCCCGCCCCTTCGCAAAACACCTGCGCGTGGCGCGAGGCCAGCTCGCGCACCACGGCGAGCGCTTGCGCGACATCGGCTGCCGGTTCGCCAAGAATTTCACATGCGCGCGGGGCAGCAGCAGACTTCAGCCACACGGGGTTGAGCGCATCAAGCGATTCCACATGGCCGGAGGCCGCCGCTAGAAGTTCCACATCATCGCGCGGACCGCTGCAAAAAGGCTTCGCTGCGACCGCATCCACACGCGCACCGCGCGCCGCGCGCACCAGCAGCGCGGTGACATAGGTCTTGCCGCAGTCGGTGTCCGTGCCAGTGACGAAATAATGGCTCATAGCCCCCCGACCCCGCCGTGGAGATGGTAGGCCGCCGCGGATAAAACATGCAGCGCCGCCGTTTCGCTGCGCAAGACGTGTTTGCCGAGAGAAAGCGGCACGAATCCGCAGGCCAACGCGGACGCCATTTCCTCTTCCGTCCAATCGCCCTCCGGCCCGATGGCGAAGGTGATAGCGGTGGCATCACCCGCGAAAAATCCGCTCAACCCTCGTCCCCCTGGATGCAGCGCAGGTATGCCCTTATTGCCGGCTGGCGCTGAGGCGAAAGCTGCAGCCGGTCTGGCCAAGGGCAGGATCGCGGGCAACACGAGATGCCCGCACTGCTTGGCTGCCTCCACCGCAATCTGCTCCCACTTGGTACGACGCTTTTCCGCGTCTTGGCCTGCGAGCTTCACCACGCTGCGGTCCCCAGAGACAGGACGAATCGAGGCCGCGCCTAACTCGGTCGCTTTCTGCACGAGCCAGTCGAAGCGCTCGTTTTTGATCAACGCCACGACGAGGTGAATCTCCGGGCGCGGGCGCTCCTCAAACCATTCGCGCGCGGGCTTGAACTCGACCTTCTTTTTGCCCACCGCGATCAATTGCGCCTCCGCCGCGCGACCGGTGCCATCAAAGACAACCACCCGGTCGCCGACCGAGAGACGCAACACCTGCGAAGCATGGCGCGCTTCGGACTCCGGCAGTGCGCCGGAGGACCAGACGTGGGGCGGAACAAAAAACCTGGCCATGCTCGCTATGCCACCACCTTGAAGCGCCGCAAAGTCTCGTCGCGCTCGGCGCCATGGTCGACCATCGGCAACGGATACCCCTTGGCCAAAGGGTTGGCATCGAGAGGAGGCTCGAGCAAATCTTTCGCGGGCACATCACGCAACTCAGGCACCCATTGTTTGATGTATTTTCCGTCGGCGTCGTAGCGCTTGGTCTGACTCCACGGATTCTGGATGCGGAAGTAAGGCGCGGCATCGGCACCGGTGCCTGCGCTCCATTGCCAACCACCGTTGTTACTCGCAATCTCGCCGTCGATCAGCCGCTGCATGAAATACTTTTCACCCATCCGCCAATCCAAGTGGAGATCTTTGGTCAAAAACATGGCGGCGATCATGCGCGAGCGATTGTGCATATAGCCCGTCTCGTTGAGTTGTCGCATGGCCGCATCAACGATGGGGAACCCTGTCCGACCCTCGCACCATGCGCGGTATTTCGCCTCGTCCTGATCCCACTCCATCCCGCGGTATTTCAGGTTGAATTCATGCTCCAGCACCTCCGGATAGTGCCACAGAATCTGGAAATAAAATTCTCGCCAGACCAACTCAGCGATATATTTCCACACGCTGTTGCGACCGTCGGCATCAGATTCCTCGGACGCCTGCTTGGCGCGCTCGTAGGCCTCGCGCGGCGAAAGGAGCCCGTGCCTCAGATCCTGCGAAAGCCGCGAGGTGCCGTCCTCCCCCATCAGGTCGCGTGTGCCCCCGTAGCGATGGATCGGGCCCGCGAGAAATTTCTGCAACCGAGCGCGTGCCGCTTTTTCCCCGGGTTCGATGCCGCCGGTGAAAGTAGTGAGCCCCCACTGCGCTGGCGAGGGCAACGGCGCGCTCTTGATACCCTCCGGCGTTGAAAGTTTTTTCAACCGCGCCCCGACTGGAGGTTTTTCCAGCTTCGCCCACGCCTTCGAATACGGCGTGAAAACACGGAAGTTGCCGCCCTCGCCCGTCTTCACCTCGTCCTGCTCGTGGACCGC
>Ga0114971_10001087_pt1 | contig 18344 bp, 8 predicted proteins | sample M_140625_MF_Meta_FD_87320 | JGI IMG/M metagenome (GOLD analysis project Ga0114971, IMG submission 87320) | Freshwater microbial communities from Lake Montjoie, Canada to study carbon cycling - M_140625_MF_MetaG | ecosystem: Environmental > Aquatic > Freshwater > Lake | place: Lake Montjoie...
GGTTCGAGTCCCGTTGGCCGCCCCAATTTACTACCACACAGTGTGATAGTTGCGATTTGGTCGAAGCTAGGTTGCCAGTTGACGTGGCAAGCTTTGTATGAAGCAGACAGAGTTTGCCGTCAGTCAGTTCGAAAATCGGAACGGAATCACCTCTTGGCGTGTGGCCGGTTGGCTCCACGGCGTTCGCATCCGCAAAAACTTCAAGATGGGATCGTTTTCAAGGCCGATTCTACCGGCAGCACCAGCGCACCGAGCCGCGCGTGGCTGCGCTGCAAGTCCTCGCGGTGACGGCGCAAGTCGGCAGCAGCACGCACCGGATTATGTTCGGAAACCTCGGGTAAATCGCCCTAACCTTACGAATGCCCCTCTGCCGTCTCGCTGCGCAGCTTCTCCTTTTACTTCTCGGCACCCCGCTCTTCGCCGTTGAAACCTTCGTGGTCGACGGGCGTAAGGCCGTGATCCATCCGGCGACGCAGCCGGCGACGGGGAAACCTTGGCTCTGGTATGCGCCCGCGCTCAAAGGCGGCGTCTCCATCGTCCAGCACAAGCTCTACGCCGACACTTGCCAGCAGGCGGGCATCGCCATCGCAGGCTACGACCTCGGCGAAGTCCGCGGCGCCCCGGGAAGCGTGGCTCAGTTCACGCGCTTCTACGGAGAGATGGTGAAGCGCGGCTACTCGCCCAAGCCGATCCTCCTCGGCCAGAGCCGCGGCGGCATGATGACGCTCACGTGGGCCTTCCGGAATCCCGACAAGGTGAAGGCTTGGATCGGCATTTACCCGGTCTGCAACCTCGCCAGCTGGCCCCTCAAGAATTCCAAGGTGCAGACGCTCGCCGATTTCGAGATGACCGAATCCGAACTCACCTTCCGGCTTACGGAGTTCAATCCACCCGACAATCTCGCCGGCCTCGCCGCCGCCAAGGTCCCGATGTTCGCCGTGCACGGTGACACCGACGTCGTCGTCCCACACAACGACAACACCCTCCTTCTTAGGGAACGTTACGAAGCCCTCGGGGGTAAGTTCACGGTCAAGATCGTCCCCGGCATAGGCCACAAGGTCGACCCCGCCTTCTTCGCCTGCCTGGAGCTGGTCGAGTTCCTGCAGGAACAGACGAAGTAAACGCGGCCGACCAATCACCCGAGGCCCGCAGCGGGGCGCCCGCCCCCACTCCCGGATCCAATCCCCCTGAAAATCCAGTTTCCTATCAGCCGCCTCCACCCGAAAGCCTCAAAGAAATCAATCCGACCTGATTCCGTGATCAAACTCTCCGCCTGCTTTACCCTCGCTTTCGCCCTACTCGCTCTTCCGGCCGCGCTCCACGCCGCCGCACCGACAGCCCAGCCCAACATCGTGTTCCTGCTGGCCGACGACCTCGGCCGCGGAGACCTGCGTTGCTATGGGCATCCGTATGCCCGAACGCCCCAGATCGACTCCCTCGCGCGCGACGGCACGCGCTTCATACAATACCACGCCACCGGCGCCACCTGCTGCCCCGCGCGCACGGGTTTGATGACTTCGAAGTTCCCCGCGACGTATCCGACTTACCCTGCAAACGGAGGCTTCGCCGATCGGGTTACCCTCACCGAATTACTGAAAAAGCAGGGCTACGTCACAGGGCACTTTGGTAAATGGCACATCGGTCCGAACCAGAAGCCTGGCACCTACGGCATCGATGTCATCGGCAGCGACGAGGAGGAAACACCCGAGGGAAAGAGAAAGAAGCCGGCGGATGAACGCGGACGCGATGCGCACATCTACGACGCAGCGATCACGTTCATTGAGAAAAATCAGCACGGACCGTTCTACGTCAACGTGTGGGGGCATGTTCCCCACCATCCGGTAAATCCGGGAGACGCGCTGGTGAAACGCTGGGCTGACCTGAAGGTCAACGACGCGGACTTTCCAGAGCAGATGCGCGCTAAGTTTACCGACGTGCGCAAAGGCGGCGGTAACGTGGACGACGGCATGCGGCGCTACCTGGCCGATATCGAATCACTCGACGACAGCGTGGGCCGCATTTTGCAGCGGCTTGATCAACTCGGACTACGCGACAACACAATCGTCGTTTTCAATAGCGACCAAGGCGCGGATATGACGAAGGCTGGCAACGGCGGACTTCGCTTCAACCAGATGGGCAGCAATGGCTCCCAGCGCGGCGGCAAACACACGCACTGGGAAGGCGGCATGAATGTCCCGTGGATTGTGCGCTGGCCCGGCCACGTGCCCGCTGGCCGCACCGACGAACAGTCGGTCATCAGCGGAGTAGACTGGCTGCCGACGCTCTGCGCGATCACGGGCGTGAAAATCAACGCCAGTGATTTCGAAGGTGAAGACGCTTCCGCGGCGTGGCTCGGTCAGGCCCCACACGTGCGCACCAAACCATTGCTCTGGAAAACGAGTGCACCCGGCAGCGATTCCTTCATCCGCGAAGGCCCATGGAAACTACGGCGCCCCACCCGCAAGAACGACGGCCAACTCGAACTCTACAACCTCGAGGCCGATCCCACAGAATCGAAGAACGTCGCCTTACAGCAACCTTCCGTCGCCAAGCGGCTCAACGCAACCTTGGAAGCCTGGGTCGCCACCCTGCCGAAAAGCTACATTAAAACTGACGACCCCGACAAGTAAGCGACGAGCCGCGCCCACCAGCAGCTCAGGAGACACCCCGTTCTCCTCATTCTGTCGACGCCGGAATGGGACGAGTTGCTGAGTTTCCCTCGGGATAGCTTCGTTAACCGGCTCTTCGCGCCGCTGGCCGGTCGGTCGGACTGGAGGGTTGGGGGACTCAGGGGTCCGACTCCGTTTCCAGCCGGAACCCTCCCCTGAGTTCCCTCCCGGATCCGATCCTCCTGAACCCCCGGCTACCTATCAGCGGAACCGAGAGCAGTGGGATGTTCTGCGCCGACCTGCCAGCATGGGTTAACGACGGACCGATTCGGGATCGCGTTCCGCCCTTGGATTGCCGCAGCCTTCGCCCGCACGATTCACCCCACGCTGCATGAAGCCCCACCGCTCCGCTATTCTCGTAGTGCTCCCCCTGCTGGCCACGCTCCTAGGGACCGCCGCGCCGGCGCCGACCAGGGCCACCCAAAACGAAGTAAAATTCAACCGCGATATCCGGCCGATTTTTTCTGAAACGTGCTTCCCCTGTCACGGGCCCGATGCCAACGCCCGCAAGGCAAAGCTCCGGCTCGACCGGCGCGAGGAGGCCCTCAAGCCCGCGAAGTCAGGCGAGGTTCCGATCGTGCCCGGCAAACCGGAGGAGAGCGAAATCATCCGCCGCCTCTTCGCGACGGACGAAGACGACGTGATGCCACCGCCCGAGGCGCACAAGACGCTCCCACTCGCGCAGAAGGAGCTGGTCAAACGCTGGGTCACCCAAGGCGCACCGTATGAGGACCACTGGGCGTATACGCCAGCTGCTCGCACGCCGCTGCCGGCCTTACGGCAAACGTCATGGCCCCGGAATCCGGTGGATTATTTCATCCTCGCCCGCTTGGAGGAGGAAACACTGTCGCCCGCTCCGGAGGCGGATCGCCTCATGTTGATCCGACGGCTGTCGCTCGATCTCACCGGCCTGCCGCCCTCGATCGAAGAGGTTAACGCGTTCATCGCCGACCGCTCGCCGACCGCCTACGAAAAAGTCGTCGACCGCCTGCTGGCCTCGCCGCACTACGGCGAGCGCATGGCGGTGGACTGGCTCGACGCGGCCCGTTTTGCCGACTCCAACGGTTATCAGGTGGACCGCGACCGCGAGATGTCCGCATGGCGCGACTGGGTGATCCGCGCGTTCAACCACAACCAGCCCTTCGATCAGTTCACGATTGATCAACTGGCGGGTGACCTGTTGCCGAACGCGACACTCGAGCAGCGCATCGCGACGGGCTTTCACCGGAACCACATGATGAACGAAGAGGGCGGAATCATCGCGGAGGAATTCCTGGCCGAATACACCGCTGACCGCGTCGAGACGACGGCAGCGGTGTGGCTCGGCCAGACGTTCAACTGCACGCGGTGTCATGACCACAAATTCGATCCCTTCACGCAGCGCGATTTCTACGCGCTGAAGGCGTTTTTCCACAACATTCCCGAGCTCGGCGTGGGCACTTACTCCGCCACGATCCGGCAAAATAGTCCGCCTTGGGTAAAACTGCCCGCGCCGGAAATCGAGGCAAAGCTCGGCGGCCTGAATTCCCAGCTTGCCGCCGTGAGCGAGCAACTCGCGGCACCGATGGAGGAAATCTCGGCCTCACTCGAGGAATGGGCGCAACGGTTGGCCGCGACCTCGGTGGCTTGGGCACCGCTCGAAGTGCTCACCGCGAGCGGTGGCGACCAGCCGCCACAAATCGATGCGGCCGCGCGCGCAGTCGACATCGGGCCCCAGGAGACGCGTGCGAACACCCTCAAGCTCAGCGTGCGCCTGCCGGCCGGCCGCGTCACGGCGCTGCAATTCGAGTGTGCCACGACGGCTGCGGCGGCGAGTTTCCAATGGAGTGGGTTGAAGGTGATCCGTCCCGCCCAGGAGGGCGCGAAAAACCGGACGCTAAAACTGCGGGCCCTTGCCGTGGGTGATTCGCTCGCCGCCACCGAGGCGGCCAAGGTGCTGGACAACGATCGCAAGACGCGGACCCACCTTGCGCTCAAACCAGAGCGCCCAAGCCACGCGGTCTTTGAACTTGAACCGGCGCTCGTCATCGACGGCGAGCCAGCGGAGCTGCAAATCGAGCTGGCGGTCGAAACTGCCGGCGGGCCGTCACGGTGGCGCGTATTGGTCACCGCCACGGAGACGGAAATTCTCGCGCCGTCGAAGATCGCGGACCTCGCGAGGAAGGCACCGTCCCAACGCACGGCCGCCGAGCACGGGCAGCTCACCGTTTTTCGGCGGTCGGCGCAGCCCGCGCACCGCGGGTTGAGCGACCGGCTGACGGCGTTGAAAAAACAAATTTCCGCGGCCGAAGCGGAGATTCCGACCGCGCTGGTAATGGAAGAAATGAAGGAGCCTCGTCCGACCTTTGTCCTGATGCGCGGCGCCTACGACAAACCCGGCGAACGCGTCGAAGCGGCGACGCCCAGCGCGCTGCCCGCCCTCGCGACCGACCAACCGCGCAACCGCCTCGGGCTGGCGCGCTGGCTGGTGGACCCGGCGAATCCGCTGACAGCACGCGTGACGGTGAACCGCTATTGGCAGTCGGTCTTCGGCACAGGCCTCGTCCGCACCTCCGAGGATTTCGGTTCGCAGGGTGAGTTGCCTAGCCATCCCGAATTGCTCGACTGGCTCGCGACGGAATTCGTCCGCACTGGCTGGGATGTGCAGGCGATGCTGCGGCTGCTCGTGACCAGCGCGACGTATCGCCAGCACTCGAAACTCACCCCCGCCCTGCGCGAACGCGATTCCGCGAACCGCCTGCTGGCCCGCGCGCCGCGTTTACGTTTACAAGCCGAGTTCGTCCGCGATCAGGCACTGGCGGCGAGCGGGCTGCTCGCTCGAAAAATCGGCGGGGCTTCGGTCAAACCCTATCATCCGCCCGGTCTCTACGAGCAAGTCACCGCCGGCACCGGCTACAATGTCTACGTGCCCGGCAAGGGCGACGATCTCCATCGCCGCAGTCTCTATACCTATTGGAAACGTTCCGTGCCCAATCCCGCGATGCTGCTCTTCGACGCGCCGTTTCGCGAAGCCTGCACCCTGCGGCGGCCGCGCACCAACACTCCGCTCCAGGCCCTCAACCTGATGAACGACCCGACCTATGTCGAAGCCGCGCGCTTTCTCGCCCAGCGCATGCTGCACGAGGGCGGCGGGACGACGGCGGGAAGACTCACGCACGGCTTCCGCCTGCTGCTCGCGCGCCCGCCGCAACCCGCCGAGCTCGCGCTCCTCCACGCCGCCCACGATCGCGCCCACGCTGATTTTGCCAACGACCGCGCAGCCGCCGCCGCCTTGCTCGCCGTGGGCGCAACCGCGTCCGACCCGGCGCTAGATCCCATCGAGCTCGCTGCGTTCACCACCGTCGCGAGCACGCTGCTCAATCTCGACGCCGTGATCATGAAGGATTGAACCCATGAACGCTGAAATCATCCATCCCGGAATTTCCCGTCGTCACTTCCTCGGTCGCGCGAGCGCGGGCATCGGAGCCGCGGCGCTCGCGTCGTTGCTCAACCCGCGGTTGTTCGCCTCCGCGTCCGCGCCGCACTTTGCACCCAAGGCGCGGCGAGTCATCTGGCTCACCCAAGCGGGGGCGCCGTCGCAGTTAGATTTATTCGATCCCAAACCGGGCCTCGCCGCGCGGTATAATCTCGATTTACCCGACTCGATTCGGGATGGACAGCGGCTGACGGGCATGACCTCCGGCCAAAAGCGTTTTCCGATCGCGCCGTCGGTCTTCAAATTTCAGCAACACGGAAAGTCGGGACTTTGGCTGAGCGAACTCCTGCCGCATACGGCGAAGTTCGCGGATGAAATCTGCGTGATCCGCTCGCTGCACACCGAGGCGATCAATCACGACCCGGCAATGACGCTGCTGCAAACAGGAGCGCAAATGGGAGGCCGGCCCGCCTTTGGCTCCTGGGTGGCCTACGGGCTCGGTTCCGAGAACGCCGACCTGCCCGCGTTCGTGGCGATGATTTCGCGGCCCAGCGGTCCGACCAACGCCCAGCCGCTGCACGAACGCATGTGGAGTTCCGGTTTCCTGCCGTCGCGCCATCAGGGCGTGCGGTTCAGCTCGGGCCAAGATCCGGTGTTGTTCCTCTCGAATCCGCCCGGCATCACTCCCGCGCGCCGCCGGGCGATGCTCGACGACACCGCGGCGTTGAACCGCCTGACGCTGGCCGCGTATCAGGACCCCGATACGCAGGCGCGCATCGACCAATATGAAATGGCCTTCCGGATGCAGGCCGCAGTGCCCGAGCTCGCCGATTTGTCGAAGGAACCGGCGGACATTTTCGAGCGTTACGGACCGGAGTCGAAAAAACCCGGCACGTATGCGGCCAACTGCATCCTCGCGCGCCGGCTGGCGGAGCGCGGCGTGCGTTTCATTCAGCTGTATCACCGCGGCTGGGACCAACACAACAACCTGCCAAGCGGGATCAAGAGCCAGTGCTTTGACACCGATCAGCCGACGGCCGCGCTGCTGGCCGAGCTGAAGGAACGCGGGCTGCTCGACGACACCCTCGTGATCTGGGGCGGCGAGTTTGGCCGCACGGTGTATTCGCAGGGCACGCTCACACAGGACAACTACGGCCGCGACCATCACCCGCGCTGCTTCAGCATCTGGATGGCGGGCGCAGGAGTAAAACGCGGTCACGTCCTCGGTGAGACGGACGATTTCAGCTACAACATCCTCAAGGACCCGGTGCACATCCACGACCTCAACGCCACCGCGCTGCACCTCCTCGGCCTCGACCACACGCGGCTCACCTATCGTTTCCAAGGCCGCGACTACCGCCTCACCGACGTCCACGGGGAAGTCGTCAAGGGCGTGCTGGCGTAGTGGGTGGCGCTGTATGGCTAGTGTCTGATCGGTCAGTCCCCCTCCCAGATCCGATCCTCCTAAAAATCCAGTTTCCTAGCAGCCCCCGCCCCAAAATCGGATTTTCGCCGTGACAGAAAGAAGGATGGTCGCACCGGCTCGTAGATCGTGCATGCAGGTGAGCGGTTCTGTCCGCGAGGCATGCGCTCCATCGTCCTCACACGGGTGTTTTTCTAAGCCCGTCTAGCGGTCTGATGCCGCAGGCCGTGTGGGGTGTCATTGGTGGCGCGTCCGCGCAAGGGGTTCCGACCCCCGGTGAGGAGTTTACCGCAATTCTAAAAACGCGGGTTCTAAAAACGCGGGCTCCTTGACTCCGAGCGATCCGAAGGTCGGGCTGTTCATCATCACCCCGCGCAGCTTGCCCCCAAACGGTAAGCAGCGCTTCGATTACCACCCAAAAGTTCCCTTTCCGTCGCAGCCGTTCCCCACCCCAAATCCCCAGCATCAGCGAACCCGCCGCCCTCTCACAATCGACTCATTTACGGATAACTCATCCCCATCCCACCATGTCCCCCTATTTCAAAAAAAACGCGTCAATTCGAAATCCATGAAGACGTTTCCGCCCCTGCGACCCGCGACCGCCCTCGCCGCCCTCGCCGTTTTCGCCGCCTCCGTCGCCAGCGCGCAGGCGCTACCGCCGCCTAGGGAGACCGCCACCTCCAAACCGCCAGACGAGGCCCTCGTGCTTTCGCCCTTCGAAGTCACGGCCGACACCGGCAACAAATACGGCACGACACAGAGCAACTCCGTCACGATGTTTCGCACGGACACCGACAAACTCCCGGTCTCCGCCGATGTGTTGACCAGCCAGTTCATGAGCGACCTCGGTATCCACGACATGGATCTGCTGATTTCAAACCAGGCCGCGGGCGGTGGTTTCGGTTCCGTGCAGAGCGGTGACGACGCTCTACCCAAGCAACCCGGCGATCGCGTGGCCAATACCGAGTTTAAGCTCCGCGGCATCGGGGCCGGCGGCGTCCGGCGCGACGGACTGATATCGTCGAACAACTCCTCGTTCAACGACACGTTTGCCACCGAGGGGATCGAAATCCTGAAAGGCCCCAACGCCCTGCTCTATTCCGGGGCGGCCGGCGGCGGCATTATTTCCGCCGTATCCAAACAAGCGCGCTTCGGGACTAATTTCGGCTCCACCTCCTTCCGAAGCGATTCCTACAATTCCAAGCGCGGCGAATTGGACTACGGCACCAGTTTTCGCACCGGCTGGCGCTGGCTGCCCGAGCTCGCCCTGCGCACATCCCTGATGAAGCAGCACCAGGAAATTTACCGCGATGGCTTTGGCAACGACGCCCAGGGCCAATACCTCCAGGTGGCCATGCGCCTTCCGAAATCCACCTTGCGCGTCTCCTACATGCACTCCGAAGCGCTCTTCTGGCAGGGTTGGATGCCGAGCATCTCGTATGACACCACCGTCGCGCAAAATAGCACGACCTACGGCTACAACCGGGCCTATACGCCGCCGCTGGCGATCCTCAATAAGCACAAATTAGCCACCGACACCTCCTATCCGCAACTCACCATCCCCCAGCTTTGGGCCGAGGGCATCAGCCCGGATCTGATAGGCAACCGCAACAAATCCTGGCGCGAAATCGACGGGAGCTTTATCAAGGATTACAATCACAACCCGATCGACAATTATCTTATGGCGAAGCTGGAGACCAAGCTGACCGATCACCTCTCCGCCCTCATCACCACCGCCTTCGATCGCAATTCCGTAAACATGCAATACTCCACCCCGGGCATCCTCCTGCCTCCCGGCACCACGGCCCGGGGTAATGTCGGCGGCAATGGAAACACGAGTGGCGGCATCAATCCCGTACCCTACAATTCGGCCACACCCATCGCCGACTATACCCAGTTTGTCACAGCGACGACTCCCGACTGGACTATCGTGCAATCGGGCCCCGACCGTTTCTACCAGCAACTTTTTCGCCGCCAGGCTTTTCGCGCCGCACTCGGTGCGGAATGGACGAATTTTAGCCGAAAGCTGCGGCACCAGTTCGTCGCCGGCTACGACTGGTCCGCCTTAAAGGGCAACTACCGCTACTCGGCCTACATGATGGCGGACGACAAGTGGAACATCATCTATGACCCGTCGTGGATCGACCCACTCAACACAAAAACGGGGATGAGGGCCTCCTCCGGCCGCTATCCCTACGCCAATGCCTGGTATCCCGTTGGGCCGAAGCCAATGAGTTTCCAGCGCCTGAATGGGCTGGTGACGAATCGCTTTACGTCGGCCAACGGCCAAAACTGGGTATTGGCGCCGGAAAACGGCGAGGGCTATTTCCCCATCACGCCCACCGAGACGACCGGCCTCAAGCCGCTCACAGGCCCCTACTCCGCCGGCGGTCGGCTGGATGGGGACACGTTCGCCCGCATCAACGACGGAGCGTATTTCGCCGCCTTGCAAACCGATTGGTTCGACGACCGCGTCCAAACGCTAGCCAGCCTGCGCCGGGACCGCTTCGACATCAACCGCTGGAATTGGGCCTCCCCGCAACAGAGCTCCCGCCTAGAATATCTCGACGCCTATAGCGTCGGGGTCAATGTCCGGGCACCCTATAATTTGCGACTTTATGCCAACGTCGCCAGCTCGAATACGCCCCCGAACGCCAACGCCAACTTCGATCCGCTGGGCCAACCGACGCCGGTAGAAAAAAGCCAAGGCGCGGAGGCCGGCGTCAAATTCAGCATGCTGGAGAACCGGATCGACGGATCGCTCTCGTATTTCACCGTGGATACTCTGGGCAAGAACACCAGCGCAAGCTCGCTGACCGGGAGCGTGAATCCCAGCGGCCTGAACGGCACGGCGCCGATCGCCGGCAATTCGTGGGTGGGCGTCGATCAAACCTCCAAGGGCCTCGAGTTGATCCTGTCGGGCACGATCACGCGGGGGTTGCGAACCGCCTTCCGGGCGACGACCCAGGACGGCCGAGTGCTGAACAGTCGGTTCTTTCCGCAATTCTACAACGACCAGTTCAACGCCAACTCCACCGGCCAGGTCACGTACGCGAATGGATCTTTAGTGTACGTAAATCCCGCGGCGACTGCACCCACGGCCGTGGCGCCTGGCACGGCCGGCGCGACGCCGCTGACCATCGCGATGCTGAACAATCCGGCCAGTTCAATCTATTATTGGGATCCCCATTCGCAGAACGGCACCACCCAGAACACCAATCTTTCGAATCTCATGCGCGGCCTCGGTGGTGGCACCAATAACGCTACTTTTGGCACCCCGGTCAACGGCCCGATTATCACGAGTGTTCCTGGGCTGCCCGCGAGTGCCCGCCAGATCGAATGGGACGATCCCTACGGTAATGCGAAAAACGGCGTGTCCGCCGCCCTGCAGGGCCGCTACACCATCGGTTATCCCAAGTACAAATTGTCGCTCACCAATACCTATGACTTCCAGTCGGGCCTCCTCAAAGGGTTTTCCCTCGGTGGCCAGGTCAACGTCGATCTCCAGCAACGCAATCGCTATATCACTTGGCCGACCGAGTACACTACGGTCACGACCACCACCAATCCCAACGCTACGCGGACGGCCACATTTAGTCCCAGCCTGACCCCACCCACCGCGGCCTTCGTCAACACATCCACCGTCACCAAAACGCTGCGCATCACCCAGACAACCGCCGCGAGTGCGGTCACGGCTGAGGAACTGAAAGCGGCCGCTGCCGCCAATAATTTGGATCTGCCCGGCCGCTGGTATTACACCGACTCCGGCCTGCTGTGGGGCCTGCCGGACAACTACACGGTCAACTCCTGGCTCAAATATTCCCGCCGAATCGGACCGAAGAACCGCTACCAGTTTACCAGCCAGCTCAACATCTACAATCTCTTCAATAATGCGCCGTTGCTCCGCAATCCTGCCTCCGGCACCAACATCTTCGGCGAATGGCGCGGCCTAGTGATGATGAACCAACCCCGCAGTTGGGCATGGACGAATAGCCTCGGCTTCTGAACGCAATCGCCCGCGGGAAGCATCGACCGCCGGCCGGTGCGACGCGGCGGGTGCGCCCCCCGGATCCGATCCCCCTGAAAATCCAGTTTCCTTTCAATCGATAACCCCGTCGAAGGCTCCCTACTCCCGCGCCACGCCCTCGTACGCCTGCTCGCCCAAACCGCCCTCACCGTCGCCGAGAATGCCCGCAGCGGGGCCCTTCGGATTAGGCGCGGGTATTAGGCGCGGCGAGCCCGCGAAACCTACCGCCGCCCCCCAACCCGGACCCCTCTTTTGCACCAAAACCCCAAACTCAAGCACCCATCAAACCCTCCCGCACCACATTGTTCACCGGCTGGTTGCCCACGCTCTTCGCCGTGGTCACCGCCTCCAACCTTGCCGGTCAATCCGCCCCCTCAATCGTGGCCACCGCCAAGGAAGCGACGACGACGCTTTCCCCGTTCACCGTCAGTACCGACCGCGACAACGGCTTCGTCGCCGCGAGTTCGCTCGCCGGCGGCCGCCTCGCCACCGACCTCAAGGACACGCCCGTCGCCTACTCCATCCTCACCCGTGACTTCATCGACGCCCTCGGCATCACGAACCAGTTCGACGCCTCCGATTGGGCGCCCAACAGCGTGAAATACATCGCTCCCAACGGAGGCGGTTACGGTGACGATGTCTCGAACGCCCCCGGCAGCTACAACGTCCGCGGCGCCGGCGGCGGCCGCGCCCAGCGCAATTTCTTCATCTTCTTTTCGCCCAACGACAGCTACGTCGTCGAACGCTTCGACTTCGGCCGCGGACCCAACGCCATCCTCTTCGGCAACGGCGGCCTCGGCGGTGTCTCCACCGTTACCACCAAACAGGCCCGCTTCGGCAATAATTTTACCGAGGTCGCCCAGACCTTCGGCTCGTGGAACAACTCCCGCACCACGCTCGACGTGAACCGCGCCCTGAACGATCGCCTCGCCGTGCGCACCGCCGCCGTCTACACCGACACCGACGGTTGGCGCGACAAGCAGTTTGAAAAAGTCCGCGCCGCGTTTCTCACCACGACCTTCAAACTCTCCCTCAAAACCACGCTTCGCGCCGAGGGGGAATACGGCGAGAGCAAGCGCAACCAGACCTTCACCAACCTCAGCGATCAACTCAGCGGCTGGGACGGCAAGACCACCTTCACCGGACGTGCCGACACGCTACCGAGCAATTCCAACGCGCTCGGCGTCACCCGCCGCAGCACGGGCTACCAGGTCATCAATCCCTTCTCCGGTGCAGATGCCGTGATGAGTTACCAAAACGACCCCATTACCCTCGCCGGCGGTGCCAACACCCAGACGCCACTCGCCGGTTTCCTGCAGGGTTCGCTTCCGTCCTTTTCCAGTGCAGGCGCCAATATCCTCTATTCGCTGAATCTACCCGGCAACCGCTTCGACAACGCCATCGCCGGCTCCGCATTTCGCCTGCCCTCGAAGGGCTTCAGCTTGGCCTCCGACGCCCCCGTCATCGAAGAACGCTTCAAGGACGTCCAGCTTACGGCCGATCATCGCATCGGCGAACTTTACCTTCAGGTCGCCGCCGACCTCAACCGTGCCACGCAGCGCATCAACAACATCGATGTCCGCAATTCGAACATCATGTATATCGACATCAACAAGGTCCTCCCCAACGGCGCGCCCAACACGCATTTCCTCCAGCCCTACGCCGACGGCATCCTGCGCCGCAACCTGAACTACCGCAATTCCCAGGGCGCACGCTTCGCCGCCGGCTACGTCAAAGATGCCGGCAAATGGGGCAACTTCACATTCAATACCATGGGCGGAATCTCCGTGAACGAATACCTCAACCAATCCGAGAATCTTACCATCGCTCAAAACGCCGATCATCGCCGTTGGGGCACCACGGGCAACACGCTGGGCGAGACCGACCGCATCCGCGTCCGTCGTTACTGGAATGAAAGCTCCCGCAGCTACTATGAGCCGACCCGCATTCGCTTCATTGATCCGGTGAACAACATCGACAAAACAATTAATCCGTTCTGGGCACTCGAAAACGATCGCAACGATTCCCAGCAATACACCAAGACCCGCTTCTCCTACGGCATCGCTTCGGTGAACGCGAAATTATTCAAAAATCGCCTCGTCGTCCTCGGCGCGGTCCGCGCCGATGATTTTTATAATTATAACCGACAGCAGGGCCACGCCGGCGACTACGATCCCGTAAACTGGGACGGAAAAACAGTCGCGTGGCGGCCCGACGCCCCGGCCGGCTGGGACGCGTTTACCTTCGTTCCGAAAGATACCAACAGCCTCGCCGTCGGACCCCGCGTCGCCGCTGACACACGTCCGCGCGACGGCAACGGCAATCGCCTCGCCCAATACGCCAACGACAAGTTCAAGGACGACTACAACGCGCCCGCCGTTAAGGAAAAGAAAGTCACCAAGACCATCGGCACAGTCTTTCACCTTACCCCTTGGCTCAGCCCGTTCATCAACTACGCGGAGACCTTCAACGCGCCCCCCTCGACCCAGCGCATCGACTCCAGTTTCCTCCCGCCCTCCGTCGCCAAGGGAGTGGACCTCGGCCTGCGCGGGACCTTGCTGGATGGTCGCCTGATCGTCTCTGCGCTCAGCTATAAAAACACTCAGATCAATGCCAGTTTCGGATCCACCGGCATCGGCGACATCAACAACATCGCCGCCGCCAACGCCCTCGGCGATACGACCACCGCGGGCCGCAATATCCGCGGCTTCGCCAACGTGCCAAACATCGTGAACGACATTACGGACCGCGAGGCCAACGGCTACGAACTCGAAGTCGTTGCCAACCTCACAAAGCAGTGGCGTCTTTCGGGCAACATCGGTCTGCCCAAAGTCTACCAGACCGGAGCCGCGCGCGACTTCGTCAAGTTCTACGCCGCCAACAAAAACACCCTGAAACAAATCGTCATCGACGCGGGCGGCTTGGTGGACTCAGCGGACACTGCCACGGTCAACACCGCTATCGCCACCAACGATCGCTCACCCGACGTCAACGGCGCCGTGAATTCCTACAATAATCTGCGGATCGCGAACGAAAACGTCGTCGCCAAGAAGCGCATCACCCAAGACCAGCCCGCGATCAATCTCTTCACCGACTACACGCTCGGAAGCACGCCGCTCAAGGGCCTCCGCCTCGGCGCCGGGGTGAATTACCGCGGCAAGCAAATTATCGGCTACCGCGCCTCCGATACGATCGTGAACCCCGCGAATCCCCTCACCGCCATCGACGATCCGACTGTCGATGCCTACTCAATCGTCTACTCGCCGGCCTCCTACTACACCGTCGTCCTGACCATGGGTTACACGCTAAAACTCCAAAGAGGCCGCACCGTGCGTTTCGACTTCCGCGTGAACAATCTACTCAACGACCAAGGCCCGATTTTCGCCGGCAGCACCGCCCTGCGTCCGAAAGGTGGCGACCTCACGAGCCCCGCCCGCGAAACCGTCGCCAACGTCTACGCCTACAAACAACCCGCCAGCGCGAACGCCACCACCACGCTGCGCTTCTAATCGAAAAGCAGTTGATCGGATGGGGTCACAGGGATTGCTCCCCGTGCCCCTCCAAGCCACTGGACGTGCGGTTTTCCGCCTCTGCCAGGTAGACCCCGAGTGGATTCTTCGCCCCGCTCAGAATGACAGACCTTTTTTGCCGTCCTCAAAAAGTCTAAACTCCCAACCCGTCCCAAACATGAAATCGAGTTTCCCGTCTGTCGCCGTATTCTCCGCGGCCCACTCCACGCGTCGGCGTTTCCTCAAGAGTGCCGCCGTCGCGCTCACGGCTGCAGCCGTTTCCCGACATTCGGTTGCGGCCGCGGCCTCGGGCGGGCCCTGGGAGATTTGCTGCCTCAACCGCCCGTGGGTGAAGTGGAGTCTCGACGAGATGCTCGACGGCGTTAAGGCCGCGGGCTTCCGCACGCTCGGTCTGCAAACCGTGTCCAAGGCCAACCCGTTCATCGGCCCGGACGCGACGCGTGAACATCTCGACGCACTGAAACAAAAAATTCCCGCGCGCGGACTGAAGGCGACGATGGGGCGGCTATCCACGCAGGAGGCGAAGCCCTTCGCCGACGCCACCGCCGAGATCCGCCTGCAGATCGACCGGGCGCAGGAGCTCGGGCTGCGCGTGTTAATCAACACCGGCACGGGCAAGCCCGAGCACTACGATGCGTGGTATCGGCTGATGGCGTTTGCCGCCGCCTATGGCGCGGACCGCGGCGTTCAGATTGTGACGAAGCCGCACGGTGGCGTGAACGCCGCCGCCGCCGAGCTCCTCAAGTGCCTGGAAAAGGTGAACCACGCGAACTTCGGTATCTGGTATGACCCCGGCAACGTCCTCTTCTACACCGGCAAGGATTCCCTCGCCGAACTGGAGCCAGTCGTGAAGCACGTCTCGGCGTTCGTGGGCAAGGACTGCGTCGCACAGAACGGCGACGCCATGATTCAGTTTGGCCAGGGCAAGGTGAACTTCTCCGGAATCCTTCGCCGACTGAAGCGCGCCGATTTCAAGGGCCCGATCTGGATCGAGACCTGTGCCATCGGCGAGACCCCAGCGGCGACAGCGGTAAACGCGAAAGCGAACCGCGAGTTTCTCGAGCGCGCCCTCGCGACGAGTTGAACGCCCCTCCCCGATCCGATCCCCCTGAAAATCCAGTTTCCTCGCAGCCCCCGCCGCAGAATAGGATTTTGGCCGCGACAGAAATAACCCACCGCATTCTGCGCACGGACGTTTTACGAAGGCTGTTTCTTCGGAGCCATTCTCATCGGGTTTCAGCTTCCTTTGAGGAGAGGGTCTTGCTGGGTGGCGCAAAGCACCCCCTTCCACAGGGCGCCGTCGAGATCGATTTTATTGCGGGCAGCTGTGGCGAGCGCGATGGGCACATGGGTGAAGAAGTTGTTCCAGTGCCCGATGACCATGCCAGTCTTTCCCGCAAGTGCGGCATGCACCGCGTGCTCAGCGAGCAGGTAGCACAAGATGGCGTCGGACGAATTTGCGGCAACGCTCCTGATGTGGTAGCTCGGGTCGAAATATTTGATTGAGACCGGCCGCCCAGCTTTTTTAAACCGCTTTTCAATGGCGTCCTTGAGAAAAACACCGATGTCGTTCTTAAGCACGTTGCCCGACGCGTCACGCTGCTCGGGGACGCCTTTAAACAGCTCCTGTCCGGCCCCTTCGGCCGCTACGATGACGGCGTGGCGCTCTTGGGCGAGCCGTTTATCGAGCGCGTCAAACAGGCCCCCTTCGCCGTCGAGCGAAAAGCTGGTTTCGGGCACGAGGCAGAAATCGACCACCGAGTTGGCGAGCGTGGCGCCCGCGGCAATAAAACCCGAGTCTCGCCCCATCAGCTTGACAATCGCAACACCGCTGTCCGCCCCTTCCGCCTCGTTGTGCGCCGATGTGATGATCTCTGCGGCGGTGCTGACAGCGGTATCGTAGCCAAATGTTTTTTCCACAAAGCGAAGGTCGTTGTCGATAGTCTTGGGCACGCCGATAACGCTGATTTTGGCATTGCGGGCGGCTATTTCGTCGGCAATCGCGTCAGCCCCCCGCAGCGTGCCGTCGCCGCCGATGCAGAAGAGCAGGTTGATCTTCATTGATTCGAGCGTGTCGACCATGTCGGAAGCGGCCTGATTGCCACGCGAAGAGCTCAGTATGGTGCCGCCCCGTTTATGAATGTCGTCAACCAACGCGGGGGAGAGCTCGAGCGGAGCGTGACCGTATTTTTTAACGAGTCCTTGGTATCCATACCGGAACCCGGAGATCTGGCGGATACCGTATTCGTAAAAGAGGACCGAAACGAGACCCTTGATCACATTGTTGAGGCCCGGGCATAAGCCGCCGCAGGTGACGATGCCGGCGCGTGCTGCCGCGGGATCGTGAAAAATCATCGAGCGCGGCCCGGCTTTCTGGAAGGCCGGCAGCACCGCCGCTTTGTTAAGCAGGCTGCGGATGTTTTTCACCTGGCTCGCGAAAATGATCTCCTCATCGTCGCCCACAAAGTGGCGGTTCTTTACCGGGGAGGCTATCCGACACTCGCCGAGCGACGGAATGCGGAAATCGAAATTATCGGGGCTTTCCAATACGTCTTCGTAAAGCATTTGAGATCCTAGCGCGTTTTTAATGGATGATAATAATCTACAAAAAGGAAAACACTGTGCTGAATTTCGTAATCACGTTTAAGACGAACAGTTCAGAGAACACGGCGAACTACCACTTCCCCTCGAAACCGCGGACGCCACCGCAACCACACGCGATCGATCAGGGTTCCTCCGGATAGATCAATCGACCTCTCCGCCACTCGGGCCCTCCGGCGCACCCACCTAAACTCCAACCTTATGCCTTCAGACTCGCACAGAACCGAGCCAGCCGAGCGACCCCTTTCTGGATAATCTCATCGCTGGTCGCATAACTCAGGCGAAGATAGCCCTCGGCGCCAAACGCGCTGCCAGGCACGGCGGCAACTTTCTCGGTATCGAGCAGCCGATTGCAGAAATCGAGGTCCGAAAGACCGAAGCTCAAAATGTTGGGGAAGAGGTAGAAGGCACCTTCAGCCAATAGACACGAGACCCCAGGTATCTTATTGAGCTCCCCATGAAGGAGTCTGCGGCGGCGATCAAAAGCGCCGAGCATCACGGACAATGCAGCCTGCGTTTTCTCTTTTTCTTTAAGGGCGGCGAGCGCACCAAATTGAGCAAACGTCGTGACATTGGAGGACATTTGGCTCTGCAACTCGGACATGGCCTTGGCAATCGGGGCGGGCGCAAGCGTTGTGCCAATCCGCCAACCGGTCATCGCGTAGGTTTTTGAAAAACC
>Ga0114971_10001090_pt1 | contig 18334 bp, 9 predicted proteins | sample M_140625_MF_Meta_FD_87320 | JGI IMG/M metagenome (GOLD analysis project Ga0114971, IMG submission 87320) | Freshwater microbial communities from Lake Montjoie, Canada to study carbon cycling - M_140625_MF_MetaG | ecosystem: Environmental > Aquatic > Freshwater > Lake | place: Lake Montjoie...
ATTAGCTATATTACAATAAGGACTGTTTTTTGGTATTGGATTAGCTCCTGTTGTAGCGTCGGTTGGCGTTAAATGGTAGGTTATTGTAAGCCCTGCTTGGGTAGTTATCTCCGTATCTTTAGTGTTTAAAACAAACAAACAAGATACACCATCGGTGTTATCATCGCAAACTTGATAAGAGGTAGCTATGGAAATGGTTGGAGCGGTAATAGTGGTTACCGTAATTAAAGTTCTAGGGCCTTCACATCCTAAAATTGTTTGAGAGACATAATAAGTTGTATTACCAGTGGCAATTGTGCTTGGGGTTGGAGCTGTAGCAGAACCAATACCCCCCGACGCAACAGTATACCAAAGTAAACCAGAACCAGAAGCAGTTAAGGGCGATGCTGTAGCATTTTGACAATAAGTAATGGGAGTTACCAACGTTGGAGCTAAAGGCGCAGCATTAACCGTTACTGTAATTAAAGTTCTAGGGCCTTCACATCCTAAAATTGTTTGAGAGACATAATAAGTTGTATTACCAGTAGCAATTGTGCTTGGGGTTGGAGCTGAAGCAGAACCAATACCCCCCGAAGCAACAGTATACCATAGCAGACCAGAACCAGATGCAGTTAAGGGCGATGCTATAGCATTTTGACAATAAGTAACGGGAGTTACCAACGTTGGAGCTAAAGGCGTAGCATTAACCGTTACTATAACTTTAGTTCTTGCACTTTCTCCACAACATTGAGAAGTTTGCGCTACCCAATAACTTGTCGTTATCGTTAATATTGAAGTAGTAAAGGGATTTCCTGTAAACAATAATACACCACCACTTGGTGCATCGTACCATTTTACAATATTACCGGTAGTTGCAGTTGCTGTAATTGTAGCAGAAGTTCCAGAACAAATAGAAATGCCAATTGCTGTCGGTGCACTTGTAGAGCCTGTAACAGTTACATTTTTAGTTCTAGTCAAGGTACAATGATTGGCTCCTGTTAAACCATTATCCCAAGAGTAAGTAATGCTATGTGTTCCAACTCCAGCTAAACAAGGATCGAATATTCCAATTCCACGATTATTAGTGTAATTATCTACTCCTGTAGGATCAAAACCATTTACAACGCCTGGACCACTATAATTAGAAGTTCCTGTAGGAATAATTGTTGCAGACGGATTAGATTCAGCACCAGCTGTTATTGTCCAGGTTCCAGATGTTAAAATAGCACCTGTTATTATATCTGTTATTGTGTAGGAATAAGTTCCAGAATTTGTGTTGGTTTTGTCGATAGTATAGTATTCCCCGGGAGAAGCATTGATGAAATAGTTATTACTTGAAGTTGTAAAAGGCAAAACCTCTGCCAAACCCGTTATAGGATCATATCTATTAAGAACTAAATTAGTCGTAGTTCCAGTTAATGGAATAATTGTAATATTTAATCCAGGATAAGGCAAACCACCATCAAAAATTGAAGGACTAGAAGCAGGGCCTAAGTATACTTTTGAATCGGTACATAAAAAAGAAGTAGAACTATGAACGGAATTTAAAGCAGTATCATTAAATAGTTGTATTTGATAATCTTGGCAGGTTATTAGTGGAATAATATTGTAATAGCCTAAAGCATTTAAATCTACCGGATTACAAACGGAAAGAACAGTAACACTTATTGTAAAACATAACACATAATTTCCAACAGTTAAATTATCCCACTCCGGATTAAATCCACTTCCCACCCCAGATGCATTTGTTCGGTCTGGAACTATAGGCGTTGATAGACAGTTACTGGCTGGTCTTAATTGATATGTAATAATTTGTTGGGCAGTATTTCCACATCCTGAAAATGCTGTAAAATTTTGTTTAAAACCAAGCATTGTTGAACCAGCAACAACTGAAACAGGCACGCAAACGGTTACCGATTGCCCTGGAATTAAAGGAGTAAGACCTAACATGTCTCCAACAGCATTAATAGCAGTTGTAATATTTGTTTGTCCTAAAGCAGCTGTTGCGGCAGTAATAGAAACTGCAGCACAAGTTGCAGTTGCACAAGTTGCACAAGTTGAATTCGAAATAGTAACCGATGTGGTGGCTGTTCCACAAACAGTTGGCACTGAAATGGTGTAATTTCCTAAAGCACTTGTGCTTGGAGTAATCGCGCCAGTTGTTGCATTAATTGACAATCCTATTGGAATTGCTGTGTAACTTCCAGATACTGGCCCATTGGTTACTAATAAATTCTCAGGAGTTGTTATTGTATTCAGAAAAAAACTACTAGAATAGGCTATTGTGGGAGGAATTCCGCCAATAACATTGATAGTTACATCGTCACTACAAGTGGTTGTGCCATCTGTAATAGTTGCTCTGTAAGAAGTTGTAACTAACGGGCTAACGGATGTAGCTACTGATGTTGTATTAGAGGTAGCAATTATGCTATTAGTAGTTAAATCTGTAATAGTAAAAGTAACTGGATTGTTTTTTATTATTTTCACTTCGTCTATACCCCAACTATCTGTACTTGCTGATGTGCATTGATGTTGGTACCATCTAAACTTCGTATTACTTGTTTGAGCTGCCAATGGAATTGGCAATGTTGTTTTGTTCCATTTGTAAACATAGGTACCGGCTCCAATATTTGCAGAAGCATTGAAATTACTCTCCAAACTTGGAAACATAAGTTTCATATTAGTCCAAGTTGTGCCATTATTTGTCGAATATTGTATGTATATTCCTTCTTTATCGTCTAATGCTTCGCAACCATTACCTCCATTATCATCAGAAGCTTCTCTAAAATCAAAACTTAAAACACCTCCATTACTTACGTCAAAATTATTTGATTCCAAAACGCGAGGTGCAGTTACATTTTGCATCCAGGCAAAAATAGTATTGTCTAGCTTCCGGGTGGTGTATAATCCATTTGGTTCACAGGAAAGTACACTAAAAAAAGCAACTCCACCTGGTGTTGAATTCCAACCTGTCCCGATAGTTCCAGAATTAAAGTCGTTGCTTAAGGCAGTAGATCCAATTGATCCTGCAGCTGAAAGATTTACAATTTGATTAGGACACACAGTAGCTTTATCAGAAATCAAATCAACAGTACATCCAGTAGTTGTTTTTGCAAAGGTAGAAATAGCACCAACCCATCCTGAAGATTGCGAAGTGCTAGAATTAGTAAATCTAAAAGTTAGAGCTCCGGTAGCATTATTTGCACAAAAAATACCAGGTTTTAATTCTGCTTGAACGACACCTCCTAAAGCTGGTTGTCCAGTGTTATATGGAGATCCACCTGCATTATAGGCAGTTCCATAGTTTCCCTTAATGGTGCCAATATTTGTTGCAGCGACAGAAGTTCCATCAAAAATTTCTAAATCTTCATAAGAACTAAACGAAGTAAAATCAACACAAACAGCTTTGCCAGAATTAGCCGGCATTAAGGTTATAGTGTAACTTGTATTGCCATCATTTCCCGCTGCTCCTCCTGCATCATAAAAAATTTCACCTCCGGTAACATTTACTGTTCCTCCCTGACTAATTAAAATCTGGCAAAATGAATAGGTAGAAGAAAATAAGAGCATTATTAACAATGCAAATTTTAAATATTTAGATTTTGCTTTCATTTTTAAAATTATTTTTTAGTATTCTTAAGTCGTTTAAATCAAAAGCATTTTTCGGAATAATTTTAGTCTTAATATACCGCTTCTCAAGTCTTCAGAACGTTATTTTTATTTCGGGGAGATTAAATTTGTACTGAATTATAAATTCTCATACAATAAAATAATTGATTAAGCTTGTTTTAATGCTACTAACAGTTATTGATTCCCAAAAGTATCTTTTAAAAACATTGGTTTTTTGTATAAAAAATTGTAAATTTGAGTAATCAGAAACAAAAAATGAAAAACGAAAAACTACTATTTGTAGTCATTAACTCAATGACTATGAATGAGAAAAGGTATTTTAAAGTCTTTTGTAATAGACATATTATAGGAGGTCAGAATAAATATGTATTGTTATTTAACATATTTCAAAAAATCAAGTTATTTGACGAAAAGGCAATTATTGAAAGCCTTGGGAAACATAAATATTCTTTAAAATTTATCTCTTCGGATATGAATTATTTAAAGAAGATGGTTTTAAAATCTTTAAATGAATTTCATTCAGAAAAAACATTTGACATAAAAATTAAACAGCAATTAATTTCTATTGAAATTCTTTTTTATAAAGGGCTATACCAAGAATGTTTAGAATTAATAAATAAGGCAAAAAAAATTAAATTATTCAGTGAGAGTAATTATTTGATGCTTGAATTGTTGAATTGGCAAAAAAAATGTACCGGATATTCACTCGGATTAATTAAAGCATTTGAAGTAAATAGCAGTATTGAAAGTTGTTTCAATCAAATAAAAATAGACAAAGAAATCACGGATATTTATTACAACAGTTATTTGCATAAAAACAATTTAGGTAAAATTAACCAAGAAAAAATCATTTCCGATTTTGAAAAATTAATAAATAATGAAGCTCTTTTAAATGCAAAGCACCAAGAATCGGTGCGGTTAAATGTTTTTTATAACCTTATTTATTCCAATTATTATCATGTTAAAAGGGATTTTAAAAATGAACTAGTTTACCTCTATAAAGCCTTGTCCTGTTTTGATACTAATGAAGAATATAGATTTGAGAATCCGTTAGATTATATTTCTATTTCTATAAGAGTTATTGAAATTAAGAAAATTGGACCTAGTAAGGATTTTTATTTTGAGGTTCAAAAACTTAGAAATTTTAATACTATTTTAGACCTTCAAAAAGAAGTAATTCAAGAAAGAATATTTCTTTTTACAAATCAAGCTGAATTAGAACACCATCTTTACGTAAACCAGTTTGATGAAGCAATAATAGTTCTTGAAAATATTCTTTTGGCAATAAAAACATCCAAATACAATATAGAACCTTATTATTACATAAAAATTTATTACTTGATAGCATCCATAAATTGTGTCAAAGGAGACTTTTCAAATGGATTAAAATTCATAAATATTATTATAAATGAATTTAAATTTACAGATCGGCCCAATGTATTTGTTAGAGCTGAGTTTCTAAATATAATTATCCATTACGAACTAAAAAATTATGATTTAGTTATTAGAGCAATTGGAAATATTAAACTGAAATACAAAGCTAAATATGAATTTAATTATTTTGAAAAAAAGATATTAGAAACAATATACAAAATTTCCGAAAACCCTCATATAATTAAAGAGAAATCGGAATTTCAGAATTTATATGATACTATTAAAAGTAAATTTTCAAAGGAAGAAGATGATTTGTTAAAGAATAACTATTTTAAGTATTTAAGGTCTAAAGCGACTAATATAAAATTCCATTAATAATAAGCGTCTATAAAAATACTAAACAAATTGTACTTATTAACCAAAATAGAAAAGAGGAGTATTTCTTATAAAAATTATAATAAAAGAGAATTCACAAAGATATTGCACGTTATTTTTTGTTCTGAAGCAAATATAATATAATTAATTAAATGTTATGTCACTTACATTAAATGTAAATTATTTATAGATCTGAAGTCCAATTATTTATTTTTTTAAACTTTTGTTCTTAAACAAATTTTTTAGATTTGTATAGTAATTAATAATTATTGCCCCCACCTACTAATCCAAAATTTGAAATTAAATAGAAAAAAATTTCGTTTTCTATTTAAGTTAAATTCAACTTTATTCTGTTGCATTTGAAAAATATTTTTTTAGGAAATCTAATAATTATTAAATATGAAATTAATCTTACTTACTAAAAAGCATTTATTAAATGTTTTTTTATTCTTTTTTATCTGCAGTTTTGGCTATAGTCAAACTAATGTAGATGCTACATGGGGAGCAAATTCTAATAATGGTTGGTACACAGTTACTAATTGGGCTGGAGGAGCTTATCCTGGTTTGCAAGGTGCTGCAGCGAGCAATACTAACACCGCTACCTTTAGTAGTTCCGCAACGTCTAGTGCCTTTGGGATTAATACTAATCTTGCAAGTTTAAACTTAGGTGCAGTCAGTATTGATGCAACTAGATCAATTGCAACTACTATTGGAAGTAGTTCCACAACCGCACCGGGATCTTTAAGATTTTATGGCTCTACAGTAAACGGAGTGCCTAATATTATTCTTAGAAATGCAGGTTCTGGTTTGTTAACACTTGCTCCCACAACTGCAGGAGGGACAAATGCTATGGGAGTGGTGTTAAGCAACGCCACTAACAACATTATTAATACTGATGGTACAGGAGGAGTATTAGTTTCTGCTATTATTAGCGGCACAGGACCTCTTACTAAAACAGGTACAGGAACTGGTATTTTGGTATTATCTGGTGTAAATTCATATTCAGGAGCAACTAATGTAACTACTGGAACTTTGCAATTAGGTGCAGCCGGAGTTATACCCGACGCAAGTACCTTGACAGTTAATGGAACTTTGGATATGAAAGGTTTTAGTGAAACTGTTGGGTCTTTATCAGGTACTGGTGTCGTTACAAATACAACTGCCACTGCAGAGACCCTAACATTAGGTGGTGATGGAACTTCTACAACTTATAGCGGAACTATTATTGCTGGTTCGGGTTCTACTTCCTTAACTAAAACAGGTGCCGGAACACTTACTCTTTCTGGGACAAATACTTATGTAGGTACAACTACAATTTCGGCAGGGAACATTAAATTAGGAAATACATCAGCTCTTGGGACAACTGCTGGTATTACTACTGTAAGTTCTGGAGCTTCTTTAGACTTAAATGGACTATCCGTAGCAGAACCTTTAACATTAAGTGGTACGGTAACTAATACAAATGCAACTTCTGCAACTAACTCCGGAGCAATTACCTTAACCACTTCTGCGATAGTTAATACAAATAATCCTATTACTTTATCTGGGGTTATTTCAAGTACAGGAACTTTAACTAAAACAGGTACAGGTACTTTAACATTATCTGGAACAAATACATATACTGGTGCAACTACAATTACTGGAGGAATTTTACAAATAGTTGCTGCAGAAAGAATTCTTAATTCCAATGCAATAATATTAAACGGCGGTACTTTTAGCACAGGAGTAACCACTGGTTTTTCTGAAACAGTAGGTACATTAGCATTAACAGATAATTCTACAATTGCGTTAGGCACTGGTGGTCATACTCTTACCTTTGCTGCTAGTAATGCAGTTGCTTGGACTGCTGCTAAAACTCTAATCATATCAGGTTGGGCTGGCACTGCTGGTGTTACAGGTACTGCTGGCAAAATTTTCTTCGGTGCCGCTACTGGAACTTTAACAGCAACACAATTAGCACAAATTTCATTTTCAATTGGAGGGGTTAATTATAGTGCAAAATTACTAGCTACAGGAGAATTAGTTCCAAATGTAGTTTGTAGTAGTTCGGCACCTACAACACAACCTGCCTCATTAACATTCAATACAGTAAATAAAACGGTTATTGATGCTTCATTTACAGGGATTTCTCCTGCTGCTAACTATTTAGTGGTAAGAACAACTGGAGCTATACCTACAAACCCTGTAAATGCGACTACTTATACCGCAGGAACAAGTGCATTAGGAGGAACTATAATTGCCTCTACTTCAAGTACTAGTTTTACAGATACTGGTTTAACGGCAAATACTGCTTATACTTATTTTGTGTATGCCTATTATTTAAATTGTGGTGGCGCAACACCAACCTATAATGTTACCAATGCATTAACCAAAACAGTTACAACATCAAACACATCAAATACTTGGTATGTAAATGATTCTTCTACTACAGGTGATGTATATACAACTGCTGTTGGTAATGCGTTAAATACAGGTTTATCTAAATCTTCTCCTTTTTTAACTTTGGGTGCTGCTGTAACGGCTGCAGCTGCTGGAGATACAATTTATATTGATTCAGGAAGTTATGTTGATTCAGCTTTAGCATTAAATAAAGCACTTGCCATAATTGGAGCTGGTCCAGCATTAACTTTATTTGCTAATCAAACAGTGAGATTAATGACTATTTCTGTTAGCAATGTTACGATTAAAGGAATTAGAGCTACTAATTACGGTAGTAATGAAACATCTGGTATAGCCCAAGTTTTTCATGTAACAGGTGGCTCTGGAATTGTATTTGATAACGTTCAATGTGTTGGGAGTTTGGGCTCTTCGAATACTATTAAAGCAAATTTAAACATAATAGGGGGTGCTAGTGTAACAGTAAAAAATTCCCTTTTCAAATGCTCTGGATTTAATGGGTCAAATGGGGGTGGAATTTCCATATCTGGTGCTACATTAGTTGTTGATAATACAGTGTTTTTTGGAAATGATAGTTTAGCAAGTAAAGGTGGAGCTATTGATGCTCAAGGAGCTTCAACTGTAACAGTAACTAATTCTACATTTGATACTAATACTGCTACAGATGGTGGAGCAATAGGTGTACAAGGAACAAGTAATGTAACAATTTCAGGATCTTGCTTTTTAAATAATAAAACGGAAGGCTCTTCACCAGCTTCTACTAATGGAGGAGGAGCAATATACAGTAATTCATCAGGTACAGTAACTATTACAGATTGTTCCTTTACATCGAATTGTACAGGTGGTGGAACAAACACTTTAGGCGGTAGTGTGGTTGCTTGTTTAGGATCTGGGAACTCCCCTAAAGGAGGTGCTATAAGACAAGCAGCAGGTACAATGAATCTTACAAGAGTTTCATTTACAACAAACTCCTCTGCTAATGCTGCTTCGGGTTATGATATTCAAAAAGATAATGGAACAATGTCTTTGAGCCAAGTAAATTTTAACACGATTGCTGCTGGAACTTATGTGAACGTAGTTAATACTGCGGGAACTTTAACTTTTGCCGATTCTGGAATACCAACAGTATCTCCAGCAGGGTTAGCATTAACGAAACCCGAGGTAACAGGAACAACGGTTAATACAAATACAAATGCACCTACAGCTACTGTTGCTACTGTTTGTGCTACTACTACAGGGTTTATTAGTTGTGCTAGTACAGTTGCAATAAATTGTACAACAGAAACTGTAGCTCCAATTATTGTTAGTTGTGTAGCAAACAAAACATTATCTTGTCCTGCAACCTTGCCAGATTATACTGCAGAGGTAAATGCTTACGATGATTGTTCTTTTACTGTAACCCAATCGCCAGTGGCAGGAACTAGCCTTTCTACAGGTGCTACTACTGTAACTATGACGGTTACCGATACACATGGTAATGTTAGTACTTGCACTTTTACAGTAACCGTTTCTAGCGTAAGTGCAGCTGCCAATTTTGGAGATTCTTCTTCAGCAGTAGGTATTTCAACTAATAGTGGGACCTCAACTTCTTTTTACAACACTTCAGGTTCGGGAGCTAATTTAATAGGTTCTTCCACTTTTACTGCTACCAATTTAGGGTCTTTTAGTCCAAGTTCAGGAACATTAAAATTAACTGGTGCTGAGATAAGAACTTTTAAATCAGGTACAGGAAATGTATGTGGTGGTACTTTATATTATCTTGTATATACAACAGGTTCTAGACCTGCAGTTCCAGTATTTCAAAGTTTTGCTATTCCACTTGATAGTAATTGTTCTGGAACTACTTATTCTACAGGAGGATCTTGTACTACTGGAGGTCAAAAATGGAGTACTAGTTTACAATCTATTGATTTGACTGCTTATGCAGTAGGAAGCTACACTATAGAAGCTTATTATGCCTACACAGGTTCAGATACTGGTGGCGGATGTGGAACAACCCAATATTTAAATAATTCATGTAGCAATTATACCGCTACTTTTACTTTAGTGTCATGTACTGCAGCTAGTATTACAACCAATCCTGCAACTACACAGTCTGTTTGTCAAAACGGAACTCCAACTAACCTTACCGTGGTTGCCGGTGGTAGTGCTACATTAACTTACCAATGGTATTCTAATACTAGCAACTCTACAATATCTGGCGGAGTAAGTTTAGGAAGTACAAACGGAGCTCAAACAGCTACTTATACACCTCTTACAACTGCTACAGGAACTATATATTACTATTGTACTGTAACTAATTCTTGTGGTAGTGCAACAACAACAACTTCTGCTGTTGTAGTAACCGCTACTCCTAATGCAGGAACATTAAGTGGTACACAAGCAATTTGTTCTACAGGTACAACAACATTTATTTCTTCTGGAGATGCAGATGGTGCATTTACTTCTTCTAATTCAGCTGTTGCTACAGTAAACAGTTCTACTGGAGTTGTTACACCTGTTACAGCGGGAACTGCAACTATTACTTATACAGTAACAGGAACAGGGGGTTGCTCTAATGCAATTGCTACAAGAACTGTAACAGTTACCACAGCTGCTAATGCAGGAACATTAAGTGGTACACAAGCTATATATGTTGGTGGTACAACAACTTTCACTAGTAATGGCGATGCAGGCGGAGCATTTACCTCTTCTAATACAGCAATTGCTACAGTAAATAGTTCAACTGGTTTAATAACAGGTGTCAGTATAGGAACTGCAACAATTACTTATACAATAATAGGAACAGGACCTTGCTCTAACGCAACTGCAACAAGAGATGTAATCGTAAGTGATTTACCAACTGTAGCAGGAACTATTACATCCGATCAAACTATATGTAAAGATTCAACTCCTGCTAACTTATCACTTTCAGGAAACACAGGAACTGTTATTAAATGGCAAAAATCTATAGATTTGGCATTTACATCTCCAATAGATATTCCTAGTACATCAACAACTTTATTAGAATCTACAATTGGAAATTTATCAGCAACAACTTATTTTAGAGCAGTTGTTCAAAACGGTTCTTCTGCAAGTGCATTTACAAACGTTGTAACTATTACAGTTCCTTCCACAACTTGGAATGGTAACACTTGGAGCAATGGTGAACCAACTATTACTACTACAGCATACATGACAGGAAATTATTCGTTATCCACTAATCTATTTGCTTGTACTCTAACTGTATCTAACAATGCAATTGTTTCTATTCCTTCAGGATATGATGTTACACTATATGGTAAATTGACTGTTAATGTAGGAAGTAGCTTTACTTTAAATAATAATTCCAATTTAATTCAACAAACTAATGTAAGTAACACTGGTGATATTATTGTAAAACGACTTACAACCCCCGTTTATAGATTAGATTATACTTTATGGTCTTCTCCAGTTTCTGGATCGCAAACATTATTTAATTTTTCTCCACTTACTTCCAATATATCGCCAACAAATATTCGTTTTTACCAATATAATACAGGAACAAATCAATATAATTCTGTTAATCCAGTAACAACAACATTTGATATTGCAAAAGGATATTTGATAAGAAGCCCAAACAATTGGCTTTCGTATAATTCAAGTTTATCACCTGCTCCCCAAAAATGGACAGGAATATTTACTGGTGTTCCACGAAATGGAGATTATACTTTTACGATGGTAAATACGGGAGCTAATACGGCTATTAATGCTACAGGAAATCCATATCCTTCTGCATTATTAATGAATAACTTCATTAATGGAAACAGTGCCAATATTGAAGGAACTTTGTGGTTTTGGAGAAAATACAATGATAATGATAATTTAGTTTCTTATTCCACTTGTTCAACCATAGGATGTACATTAAACAACAATGCAACTTATGTTGATAATAATCTGATTTCGATTGGTCAAGGATTTATGGTAAAATCTAAAACAGGACAGACAAATCTAAATTTCACAAATTCAATGCGATCTAGTGAAAATGTAGACCAATTTTTCAAATCTTCTGTTTTACCAGTGGATAGATATTGGATAAAAATGAAGAATTCGATTAATGTAAACGCTGGACAAAATTTAATTGCTTATGTCCCTAACGCTACTTATGATTATGATAGTGGTTTAGACGGATTGTATTCTAATGATTCTTCTGTTGCGTTTTATTCAAAAGCAGGCACTCAAGAAGTTGCTATTAATGCGCGACCTAGTTTTATGAATAATGATATACTTCCTTTTATATTTAAAACCAATGTTATCGATACTTATACTTTTTCATTAAATCAAAAAGAAGGTATTTTTAATGGTTCACAAGATGTATTATTGAGAGATCATTATACTAATACAGTACAAAATTTATCCCAAGGGGACTATAGTTTTACAACAGCAGTTGGAGTTTTTAGTGATAGATTTGATATTATTTATCAAAATTCATTAGAAGTTAATCATTCAGTATTTAATTCTAACCAAGTAATTATATACAACCAGGATAACATGACCCATATTAACTCCGGAAATATAATAATGAATTCGCTGAAAATATTTGATGTTCAAGGAAGATTGCTGTATACTAAATCAGGAATCAATGATACTAAAATTAGTTTGAAACTAGGCTTTGAAAATCAAATGTTGTTGTTTCAGATAACTTCTAAAGATGGTGAAATAATAACTAAAAAAGTTATAAAATAATTATGAAAAAAACTTTAAAAATTGGATTAGTATTATATTTCTTAATGACCAATTTCATGTTGTTTGCCCAATTAGGTGGTGGGCCTGGTGACGATGATAATAATGGAAGTACTGGTTTAGAAGGAGGAGATCCTCCAGCGGCTCCTATAAATGTTTGGCTTTGGCTTTTTATCATTATAGCAATTGTCTATGCTTATTTAGTATTCAAAAGGATAAATAGAGTAAAATGGGCTAAGTGAAAGACAAACTACAATTTTGAATAAATTATATTTAATTTTTCATTATCCATAATTACTAATAATTCTATAAAAAGTTATATTTCTGGTAGTAAAATAATGGACTTATTCAGTTTACAGCAAATTTTGGGAGTTAAGAATCATGTAGAATGCATCTTAAAGAAGAAAGAGTTAAGCAAGAAGTTCCAACAAGTAAGTAAATAGCATTTTTGGATAAAAAGTGTTTGGAACTAAGAATTTAAAAAGTATAGAATTAGAATTTCTTTACGAATTGGAACAATATTGTAAAGCCCAAATTTGGCATTTTTGATTTTGTACAAAACTATGTTTTTAATGACTGCTACCAAAAAAGTATTCTCGAGTAAATAAATTTATAGGAAACTTGGATTAAAACTAAATTAACCAGTTTGCGCCTCGGTTCTTAAGCTACGAAAAACAATTGTTAATAAAGATTCATGTTATATCATGGAAGGAATGATTGAATTTGAGGAAGGTTATTTTACTGTTTAATCATCAGAAATAGAATAGGAAAACGTATTCTTGATTCGGGTAAATTAGGAAAAATGAACAAAGCATTTATGAATGAATTAACAATTTTAGAGGATATTTTGAAGAAAACGGTCCTGTAGGGTAGAAATTTCTGTAGTTATAATATTAGGATAAAAAATGGACAATCAAATTGTTGCAAGAAAATTTATGACCAACGTTGGTGTAAAATTTCAACGTTCAGCCTACGAAATGGCATATTACAGAAACGAAATAACACCTTACAGAAGAAAATAAATTACTTGTAGCGGGCAGAAACCCATATGGGAAAACAACAGCAGAAAATCTTTGACTGCCTTAAAGTTTCAGAATAACTTGCAAAGATAGAAGCAAAATACTTTTAAGTATGAAAAAATTATTTTTTTATGCCATTTTAGGCACGGCATTTACCTTTTTATCATCGTTTACTGAAATCACTACAAATGTTCCTGCCGGTGCAGGAAACTCAACTGGAAAAAGTGTTTTCTATTGTTTGTTTGCACAAACTGAATGCACTGTTTTAGGAGTGACTGTTTGGGAAGCAGAATATCCAAGTTGGGAAGCTTGTAGAAAAGCAAAATAAAAATATTAAAGCTGCCTATGGCAGCTTTAATCTTATTAAAATTATAAAAATGAAAAAAACGCAAATAAATGCATTATTATTTTTCTTATTTGTAAGTGGTTCTATATTTTCACAAATAAAAAGAATTGTATTAGTAGATAAAATAGAAAATGAGAAAGTTAATTGTGTAAAAATTCTAGATGAGAAAGGAAATATAAATTCAGTTTCCGATGCGTATGGAATAATATTAATTGATGTAAAAAAAATGCTTGACGAAAAAAATAGACAAATAGAAACGAGCAATTTTTTATATGAAACTCAATATTTTGATTTATTGAAATTGCCAGACACTATAAAACTAAATAGAAAAATTAATATACTTGAAGAAGTAGTTATCTCAAAAAGAAAAAAGGATGATAAATATTATAAAATTAAAGCATATTTTAGAAGTTGGAGATTAGTTAATAACAAACTTCAAAATTATTCAGAAGGTTTAAAAGATGTGTATATGCCATATAACAAATCTGACAAAGTAAAAGAATACTATACCCAATATATTACATTCAATGATAGTTTATTTAAAAAAAAAACTTATATAAATTTTGGTGGAGATGGATATTTATTTATAGATGTCTATTCCGATGATTACTATACAAGATATAAACATCTTTATAAATTAAATAAAAATTCCTCAAATAATTATGACTTAATTGAAGAGGATGTAAAAGTAGGTTTTGTAAAATATGATGAAAATAATCAAATCTATGAAATAAATAAAAAAGATGTTGTGGGCGATATTAAATTGTTAGGAAAAACAATAAATTATCGTGATTATGTACTTGAACAATGGAGTAATAATAGTAATAGACATTTATCCTTCAGTCGAAATACAATTAAAAAAGAAATTAAAAATAAGAATAAAAGCACAATAACAGAAACTATTACAGAGATATACATTGATGAGGATGAATTTGACGATGAAACTAAACCCTTGAAATATAAAGGATTTGTAGATAAAAATAAAAGTTTTTATAATACTAATTTTTATGAAATTTACAGAAAAAAATTCCCTTTAGAAAAAGAAATTGCAGTACAATTAAAAAACATAAAACTAAATGAAAACAGTTATTAAAATTCAAATAATACTTTGTTTGATATTTTTATTTACATCTTGTAAATACAAGCAAGTTGATAAAGAACTTGAGGTATTAAAACAATTCCCAAATAACAAACTAACAAAATTAGAATTAGTAAGTTACATCAATATGGACACCGTAAATTCTAAAATTTTTAAAACTTCATTTAAAATGAAAAATGTTGGAACAAAATCTATGGATAGTATTTTCACCAAAGGTATTTGTATTTGTACAACACTTACAGATTATAAAAAAACATTGTTACCAAATGAAGAACAAACAATAGAAATAACAGTAGATTTAGCAGAAGAAAAAGGGAATTTTTTGAAAGAAATATTTTTATATGGTACATTTTATCCATACCAAAGAAAAATTCAAATTGTAGGATATCGGAAATAAAATCTTCTTGCAACAAGCGTTTTGCAAGATTGCGGGGTTAGTGTTTAATTTAAAGGTAATTTTGTATCTTTGAAGTTTAGTAACAATCTGAAAGTAAAGGTTAATTTAGTCCGCAACCTCGCAAAGCGCCAAACGATAAGCAACAACTTGTAGATTGTTTAAAAATTTAGAACTATTTTTTAAAAAAGAAATCCCAAATTATGAAATAATTTGGGATTTCTTTTTTAAAAAATCTTTATTAAAAATTTAACTTCTAATTTTCTTTTCCCAGTTCCATGCACTCGCTAAAGCTTCTTCCAAACTCAGTTGCGATTTCCATCCCAAAACTTTATTTGCTTTATCGGTATTGGCAAAAGCCGATGTTATATCCCCTTCTCTTCTGTCTACAATTTGATAATTTAATTTTTGTCCAGAAACTTTTTCAAAAGCATTGATGACTTCCAAAACAGAACTTCCGGTTCCAGTTCCTAAATTAAAAGTTTCTACTTTTGCTAAATTTTGTTTATTAATTAATCGTTTTAAAGCTATTACGTGGGCTTTCGCCAAATCTACTACGTGAATATAATCGCGAACCGCGGTACCATCAGGCGTTGGATAGTCGCTCCCGAAAACAGATAGCTTTTCTCTTAATCCATAAGCAGTTTGAGTAATAAAGGGCACTAAGTTTTGCGGAATTCCAAGCGGCAATTCCCCAATTTCAGCACTGGAATGCGCCCCAATCGGATTAAAATAACGTAATAAAATCGAATTAATATTAGTCACTTTAGCAACATCGGTAATAATTTCCTCCCCTATTTGCTTGGTATTTCCATAAGGTGACATAGCAGTTTGAATCGAAGCATCTTCAGTAATTGGCATCTTTTCGGCTTGACCGTAAACGGTACAAGAAGAACTAAAAATAAAATTGGCATTTGGCAATTCCTTTAATTCTTGCAATACATAAACTAACGCATTGATATTATTCTCGTAATACAATAAAGGATTTTCAACACTTTCGCCAACGGCTTTGGAGGCGGCAAAATGAATTACACCAGTCACATCTTGGTGTTTTTTAAAGAAATTTTGAACGGAGTCTTTATCGCGTAAATCCATCTTTTCAAATATTGGTTTCTTGCCAGTAATATTAAAAATTCCATTTAAAACGCTTTCTGATGAATTCGAAAGGTTGTCAATAGCAACCACTTCAAAACCTTCATTTTGTAATTCCACAACGGTATGGGAACCTATGTAACCTAAACCTCCGGTAACTACTATTTTCATATTTTTTTTTGGATTACAGATAAAAGACCAATAGATAATAGATTTTTCAATCTTAACTTTTAGATCTTTTATCTCTTTGTCTTTTATCTATTATCTCCTAAATACTCTAAAATACTATCTGTAATAAATTTTATTTGTTCGTCCTCCAATTCCGTGTGCATCGGCAAAGCAATTACTTCCTCGCATAATTTATGGGTAACTGGAAAATCTTCTTCTTTATATCTGGCGTCAGTATAAGCCTTTTGTCTATGCAACGGAATTGGATAATAAATAGCGCAAGGAATTCCTTTTCCTTGCAAATGAGCCAATAAACCATCGCGTTTTTCAATTGTAATTCGAATAACATATTGGTGAAAAACGTGACAATCGCAAGTTTCACAAATAAATGGAGCCCAAATATTTGGATTCACACTTAACGCATTAGAATATTTTCTAGCAGCATCTTGACGTGCTTTATTATAAGTGTCTAAATGTGGTAATTTGGCTTTCAAAACTCCCGCCTGAATACTATCCAAACGCGAATTTACTCCAACTACGTCGTGGTGGTAACGCTCGTACATTCCGTGATTTACAATTCCTCTTAACTTGTGCGCCAATACATCATCGTTGGTAAAAATTGCTCCACCATCACCATAACATCCTAAATTTTTAGAAGGAAAAAACGAAGTTGCACCCACATGTCCTATTGTTCCAACTTTCTTTTTAGAACCGTCTTTCGTAGTAAAATCGGCACCAATTGCTTGTGCATTATCTTCAATAACATATAGATTATGTTCGGTAGCAATTTCCATAATCGCGTCCATATTGGCAGCACGTCCAAACAAATGTACCGGAACAATCGCTTTCGTTTTTGGAGTAATAGCTCTACGAATTCCCTCCAACGAGATGTTCATATTAGTCAAATCCACATCCACTAAAACCGGAGTCAGTTGCAATAATGCAATCACTTCTACAGTAGCTGCAAACGTAAAATCGGCAGTAATAACTTCATCTCCAGGCATCAAATCCAAACCCATCATCGCAATTTGCAACGCATCGGTTCCATTAGCACAAGGAATTACGTGTTTTACGCCCAAATATTTTTCTAAATCAGCTTGAAATTGGTGAACCAAAGGTCCGTTTATATAGGTATTGGTGTCTAAAACTTCCTGAATTGACGCATTTACTTCGTCTTTTATTTTTTCGTATTGACTTTTCAAGTCAACCATTTGTAGTTTTTTCATGGTATTAAAAATTGGAATCACAAAAGTATACTATTTCTTTTATTTGAAGCGAATGGTTTGGGCTTTTTTGTATACCCTTTTCCTGTTTTTCGTTCCAATCTGTCCTTGCAAGCAAGCATATAATAACCAAAAATTCTCTTTTTGCAAGTACAGGATTTCTACTGCAACCAGGGCTAGACAGTAAAGGCCTTTTGTGAAAATTACATTTTCAAAGGTTACTAAAATTAAAATCTGACTAAATCAATGAAATCTGTTGCAAAAAAACTTAATTTAGCCATACAAATAAACAATATGCTTTTTCTATACAATTTAATCCTCGTTTTTGCATCCCAAGTTGTAAAAATATTTGCAAATTTCAGTCCGAAAATGAAACTTTTTGTAGACGGAAGAAAAGAAGTTTTCACCATTTTACAAAATAAAATAGAAGCAAAAGACAAAACTATTTGGTTTCATGCTGCCTCTTTGGGAGAATACGAACAAGGCTTGCCGGTGATTGAAAAAATTAAAATTAAATACCCCAACCACAAAATTATA
>Ga0114971_10001092_pt1 | contig 18331 bp, 18 predicted proteins | sample M_140625_MF_Meta_FD_87320 | JGI IMG/M metagenome (GOLD analysis project Ga0114971, IMG submission 87320) | Freshwater microbial communities from Lake Montjoie, Canada to study carbon cycling - M_140625_MF_MetaG | ecosystem: Environmental > Aquatic > Freshwater > Lake | place: Lake Montjoie...
ATGGGAGAAGCTGCTGTAAAAGCTGCGGAATATATAAAATACGAAGGTGCTGGTACTGTTGAATTTTTGGTCGATAAACACCGAAATTTCTACTTTATGGAGATGAATACTCGTATCCAAGTGGAACACCCAATCACGGAGCAAGTTGTAGATTACGATTTAATTCGCGAACAAATTCTTGTTGCCGCGGGAGTGCCAATTTCTGGTAAAAATTACTTCCCAAATTTACATGCAATAGAATGTCGTATTAATGCCGAAGATCCTTACAATGATTTTCGCCCATCACCAGGAAAAATAACTGTTTTACATGCTCCAGGTGGTCACGGAGTACGATTAGATACTCACGTTTACGCGGGCTATACTATTCCGCCAAATTACGACTCAATGATTGCCAAGTTAATTACAACCGCGCAAACTAGAGAAGAGGCAATTAATAAAATGAAACGTGCGTTAGATGAGTTTTATATTGAAGGAATAAAAACTACAATACCTTTTCATCGCCAGTTAATGGAAGAACCAGAATATGTTGCAGGAAATTATACTACTGCATTTATGGATAATTTCAAAATGAAAGACGTAGATTAAATATAGAGAAACCATTCGATTATTCGGATGGTTTTTCGTTTAAATCAGCTTTATTTTGGTGTTTGGAAATTAATTTAGATTAAAAACCTAAATCTAAAACATAGGATATTTTAAATGCTAAATTATCTTCCAGTTTTGGTAAGCCATAAGGACCATATCTAAAGAAAAAAGTCAGCCCGAGACCTTTAAAGATTGAGTTAGCTTCCACGCCGCTTTCAAAAAACCCCTTATCCAACGTTTTATATTCAAGACCTATATGTTGCTGCGGCTTATCGATTGTTCCTATTGCCATTCTAGTAACAACCGAAATTAGAGGGCTAATTTTGTAGGCTAATTTCACCTTATTAAAAGTATGTTTAGCTTGAAAAGAAAAAAACCTGCTGGAAAAAAACTCATTGAAATACATAGTTTCAAAACTATTTACACCTGCAAATGTGATTCTCTTTAGCATGGAATCTTTATTTAAATTATTCGGAGCTATACTATAAAGATGCGTTAATGGAACATCTCCTAAAGCTATTCCGCCCTGTAAAGTTAATGAAGTAGTTTGTCCTGATAAAAATGGAATTTCATGTATTATACGTAGATCAATTTTTGTAAAATCAAAATCACTTCCCATTATATTGGCAAAAGATTTGGTAAACTGAAAGGATATTTTCGGGTACTTTTTATTAATTTCTAATCTTCCCGAAGGCGTTTGCATATAATTACTATATGGATTCCATTGAATAGCAAATTGCAAATTAGTAGTATTAAAATTCGAATATTCTTGATCATTCGCTAGAAATTTATAATCAAATAGCGGGTTAATTTCACTTTTTGCTATACCAAAATAAGTTTCTGTTTTTGCAATATATTTACTTTCTACAAAGGCAGAAAATGTTTTGTAATTATAAAATGTAGATATATTTATAGGCCTAGTATCGTATATTTTAAAGCGTTTACTTTCAGTAGCAAATTCAATTTGCCCAATTTCCTTGAGGTCATCCGTATAGGAGGCGCTCGCCCAATAATTAGTTTCTTTATTTAAAAGGTAAGAAGATTTAATGCCATATTTTAGTTTATTGTCTTTAAAAGCATAACCTACATAGCCACTAATCTTATATTTTTCGGATAGTTTATTATTGGTAACTCCACCTATTCCCAATCGGAAACCTTCAAAATCATTATATTTAATTATCGATTTCAAATCCACATCTATTCTATTTACAGGGTAATATCCGTTAAATATTTTACGCCCAAGAATTATTTTATTTTCAATTTTTTCAGATTCAGATAAACTATCCAAACTAATATATGTTGGTATTTTTCGAACATCAATAGAATCTTTTTGAAAATTTACCCAATAGGAACCTGGCTTTGACATGCTGGATTCTGGAACTAAAATTTTAATTGCGGGATTTTTAAAAAGCACTTCTCGATTTATTTTAATATCAAATGGCGTAGATTCTAATTTTATATAAATTTGATCAGTAGCATCTTTACTAATTCCATCAAAACCAGAATTAAATTTAATGGTATTTCCAAGAATATTTAAATCCTCTGTATTATTACCTTTAACAACTACAATTTTCCTTTTTTCGGGAAACCAAAGAGCATTTTCTTTTAAATAATTAAAAGTGTACAATGCATTAATATTTGCGATTCCGTAAATTCTAAAAAATGCTTTGCACAAGGCACTACTTTCGGAATCTATATAAAGTAAACCGCGCAATCTATTGGAATTTAATTTCTTAGGTTGAAAATATATTCTATAAGCAGTGCGTCCTTGAACAGTAACCGTATCAATAATTTTAAAAACATAGAGTTTTCTGCCATACTTAGAAATTGGATTGTTTATTGAAACGCCCAAAATATCTAATTTGTTTTCATAAAGCGAATACGAGATTAAATTCAATCCTAAGTATTCGTATAATGGTTTTTTAAAACCTGCCATTCTAGAGGCTAAAACGGTTTCTTTTGTGCCCTGATGGTTATACTGAATTAGATTTACTTTTTCTGTTTGGTATATGTGCTGCTTTTCAGAAAAACGTTTAAATTTAAAATTAGATGAATCTATCTTTATTTTCTTATTTCCAAAAAAACTTTTCTTAATGACGGTATCTATTTTTTTTGAAATCGAATCTGGATTGGCAGAGACCAACAAATATTCGTAATTTTTATATTCAAAAGAGATAAGTGATTTTTCTGGCTGATTTTTGGGCTTGCCTTCTAAAACTTTTTTTAAAATAGAATTCACTTGATTTCCTGAAAAGATTTCTTTTGCTTTTAATGATTTGTTAGAAACCATTTTTATTAAAAGAAATTTTACTCCTACGGTTTGGTAGTAATTTTTATTATAATATCCTTTGTATGTAAAGAGTATTGGTTTAGAATTTTCTTGAATTTCTATACTAAATTTTCCTTCCCAATTGGAACTGATGGTTTTATTGTTATAGGTAATATTTGCGAAAGCTATGGGCACAGAACTGTCATAATCTATAATTTGGCCCTGCATCGATTTTTGAGAAAAAACTAAAGAAGAACTTAAAAAAACTAATAAAATCCAAAAATTATTCATCCAGTGGATTTGTTTTAAGAGAAAATATTATAATCAAAACAAATGTAACAATAAAAAATCCGTTCTATAATAGGAACGGATTTTAATATCAATTTAACGAAGTTAGACTTTCATTATTTCGGCTTCTTTATGTACCAAATACTCCTCAATTTTTTTAATAAAAGAATCGGTTAATTTTTGAATATCCTCTTCCGCCTTCTTACATAAATCTTCCGAAGTTCCATCCTTTTCTAATTTTTTAATATCCGAATTGGCATCTTTTCTATGATTACGAATACCAATTTTAGCATCCTCCGATTCTTGTTTGGCTTGCTTTACCAAATCTTTACGACGTTCTTCAGTCAATGGTGGCACACTGATAATTATCAAATCACCATTATTCATAGGATTAAAACCTAGATTTGCAATCATAATTGCTTTCTCTATTGGTTGCAACATAGTTTTTTCATAGGGCTGAATGGTAATCGTTCTTGCATCAGGCACATTTACGTTAGCTACTTGAGAAAGAGGTGTTTGCGACCCATAATAATCTACAAAAACACTCCCTAACATTTGCGGAGATGCTTTTCCAGCACGGATATTTAAAAATGATTTTTCTAAGTGGTCTACAGAACCGTTCATGGCTTCTTTAGCGCCATCAATTATGAATTCAATTTCTTCCATTTTAAATTTAGATTTTTAGATTTTTAGACTTCTTAGGTTTTTATATATTATTTAAACCTAAGATGCACACAATCTATTACACACTTACAACAGTACCTACATTTTCTCCTTGACATATTTTTAAAAGATTGCCTCTTTTATTCATGTCAAAAACTATTATAGGTAATTTATTTTCTTGACTCAAGGTAAATGCGGTGGTATCCATAACATTCAAACCTTTTTTTAATACATCTTCAAAAGAAATATAATCAAATTTTACTGCCTCTTTATCCTTTTCGGGATCGGCAGAGTAAATACCGTCTACTCTAGTTCCTTTTAATATAACATCTGCTTGCACTTCTACGCCCCTTAAAACAGCTGCAGTATCGGTTGTAAAATAGGGATTTCCTGTTCCAGCTCCAAAAATTACTACTCTGCCTTTTTCAAGATGACGAACTGCTCTTCTTTTTATATATGGTTCTGCAATAGCTTCAATTTTTAAGGCAGTTTGAAGCCTAGTCAACATTCCTTTGTCTTCTAACGCTCCTTGCAATGCCATCCCGTTAATTACAGTAGCAAGCATTCCCATATAGTCCCCTTGCACTCTATCCATTCCGTTACTTGCACCAGCAACTCCTCTAAAAATGTTTCCGCCTCCAATAACAATTGCTATTTCTACCCCTTTATCATGGATTTGCTTAATTTCTTCTGCATATTCGGCTAAAATTTTAGGATCTATTCCATATTGTCTCTCACCCATTAATGCTTCACCACTTAATTTTAGAAGGATTCTTTTGTATTTCATTGCCGTTTTTTGGTATTTATTAGAGCGCATTATTATAAATACCTCTCTTTTTGATGTTGTATTATCACAATTTGTTTTGCAAATATAAACATTTCCTTTTTTTATTTATATGTGAATTATTAAGTTCTGTAATAATTCTTACAATATGATTTTTTCTATAATTGTATCTTTGCCTCGCAAACAAAAAAACTACAATGAATTCGATATTAAATAATAGCATTGCCAAAAGCAAATCCTACCAAGAATACAGAAATATGATTGCTAAATTTGTTCAAGAGGGAAGAACTTCAGGAGAAAATCAAAGCCCAGAATATATATATTTTACCAAATTAAATGAGTCGCGCATGCACCGTTTAGATAAAACCATAGAAGTAATTAAAGATGTAGAATTGCTATTAAAAAACCTATCTAAAGATTATATTTGGTTGATTCTGTCAGAAAGTTGGTGTGGAGATGCGGCGCAAATTTTGCCGGTTATCAATAAAATGGCAGAGGTTTCGGATACAATTGACTTAAGAATAATTTTCCGTGATGAAAATGAAGAATTGATGAATTTATTTTTAACTGAGGGTTCAAAGTCAATTCCTAAATTAATAATAATTGATAAAGAAACTCGAAAAATAGTGGGTGATTTCGGACCAAGACCAAAGCCCGCTAAACAGTTGCTAATAGATTATAAAGTAGTTCATGGTTCCTTAAATGAAACTGCTAAAATTGAATTGCAAAAATGGTATTTAGCCGACAAAGGAATTGCAATTCAGAGGGAAATTGTAGCACTGTTCTATTAAATAAAATGTTATTTTACAATACCATTTTTTGGAATTGACTCATCAAGTCGTACTGCCTTTTTACTAGTTAATTTTGAATTATCATTTGAAAGACGATATTTTACAACATCATACATCTTTTTATATTCTTTAATATCCGATGCATAATATTGGGTGCTTTTAGCAAAAGTTAAACTATCCACTTTATATTTATTTATAATAAATTCAGTTGGTTTTATATAATTCTGAACAGAGGAGTTTTGTGTTCTTGCTGCTTCAAGAATAGCCAAATCATAAATAATATCCTCCATTTTTTCTTTTGGAATGAGATTTTTTGGCTTTGGAATAATTTCGTCTTTGCAGCTTACAACTCCCAAAATAAGTATTGTGAAAAGTAATATATATTTTTTCATATAAATAAATTATCTATCAAATAATAATCTTTGCGCTGCTTTTATCTCTTTTACTTTAGCACTTTCATATACTAATTGACCATTAACAAATGTATGGGAAATTCTTGATTTAAAACTAGTGCCTTCGAATGGAGACCAGCCGCATTTATACAAAATATTATCCTTATTAACGTTCCATGGTTTAGATGGGTTTACAATAGCCAAATCGGCGTAATATCCTTCTTTAATAAAACCTCTTTTTTCAATCTTAAAAATAATAGCAGGATTATGACACATTTTTTGGACGATTTTCTCTACAGAGATTTTGCCTTGGTGGGAAGCCTCAAATAATGCTACCAAAGCATGTTGCACTAATGGGCCTCCAGAAGGTGCAATTGTATATTTTTGAGATTTTTCTTCTATAGTATGAGGAGCATGATCGGTGGCGATAACATCAATAGTATCATTAAGCAGTGCCTTCCATAATGCATCTCTGTCGGAAGTCGTTTTTACAGCAGGATTCCACTTGATAAAATTACCTTTGGTAGCATAGTCATCATTAGTGAACCATAGGTGGTGAATGCAAACCTCAGCGGTAATTTGCTTATCTGCCAACGGAATTTTATTTGAAAAAAGTTCCATTTCTTTGGCGGTAGAAAGATGAAAAACATGCAATCTTGCTCCAGTTTTTTTGGCAAGTGCAATTGCTTTGGATGAAGAAATATAACAAGCCTCTTCACTGCGAATTAAATGGTGCATTGTAACCGGAATATCATCCCCAAATTCACCTTTATATTTTTCTAGATTTGCTTTTATTGTTGCTTCATCTTCGCAGTGAACTGCAATTAACATTTTAGTACTAGAAAATATTTTTTCTAATACTTCTTCATTATCTACTAACATATTTCCAGTAGAGGATCCTAAGAATAATTTTATTCCTGCAACATTTTTCGGATTAGTTTTTAATACTTCCTCCAAATTATCATTAGTTCCCCCCATCATAAAGGAATAATTGGCATACGAACTCTGAGAAGCAATTTGATATTTTTGTTCTAATAATTCTTGAGTAATTGCATTAGGCACCGTATTGGGTTGTTCTATAAAAGACGTAATTCCGCCAGCGATAGCAGCTCTACTTTCGGAGGCAATAGTCCCTTTGTGTGTTAATCCTGGTTCGCGAAAATGCACTTGATCATCAATTGCTCCAGGAATTAAATAGTTTCCTTCGGCATCAATTATTTTACAATTAGAACTTTTATGGCTAATACTTTGACCAATTTCTTTAATAAATTCACCTTCAATTAGTACATCGCCTTCAAAAATTCTTCCTTCATTTACAATTTTCGCATTCTTAATTAAAACTGTATTCATGATTTAATTTCCTTCTTTCATTGTCCCATTTTATTGGAGCATCGAATATTAATTTATAAATTATTAAACATTTTTTTAAATCGTAAAGTCAAAACCCCAAAAATAGCTTCCTTAATTATAGAGCCACTCATTTTAGATTGTCCTTTAGTTCTATCTGTAAAAATAACAGGTACTTCTTTGATATTGAATTTTTTTGAAAAAGCACGGTATTTCATTTCAATTTGAAAAGCATAACCAATAAACTCTATTCTATCCAAATTGATGTTTTCTAAAACTTTTCTACTGTAACAAATAAATCCCGCAGTGGCATCCATTATTTTCATTCCAGTAATCATTCGTACATAAACCGATGCAAAATAGGATAGCAAAACTCTACTTAATGGCCAATTAACAACATTTACTCCTGTAACATATCTAGAACCAATTGCAATATCGGCACCTTCTACATGACATGCATCGTATAATCGTTCTAAATCGTGAGGATTGTGTGAAAAATCGGCATCCATTTCAAAAATAAATTCATAATTTCTTGCCAAAGCCCATTTAAATCCATGAACATAGGCAGTTCCTAAGCCAGCTTTTTTTATCCGTTGCTCTAAAAACAAATTATCTGGAAATTCTTTTTGAAGCTCTTTAACTTTTTCCGCTGTTTTATCTGGCGAATTGTCATCCACAATTAGCACGTGAAAAGATTTAGATAATGAAAAAACTTCTCTCAAAATGCTTTCAATATTTTCAATTTCGTTAAAAGTTGGAATAATTACAAGGCCACAAATCATAGTTAGAATAAAATAGTTTTGGCAAAAATAATCATTTTATACCATCCTAAATATTAATAAAATTATAATAACTACTTGTGATGAATATTTCTTTTGGTTGTTGCCATTAATAATTGGTCTACCAAAGAAATTTATAGTTTTTTTTACTAAAACAAAAGCTACTATTTTTGCAAAAATTCTAGAATACTTAAATAATTTTTAACTATATTTGACATAAATAAATGGGTTGAATTGAAATTCAAAGTATTGAAATTCAATATCTTGTCTAATATTTAATTTATTTTATCTTAAATAATTATACCAACAGTGTTTTTAAGAATGGCTTTATGAAAATAGAAAAAACCTATTTACCTCTTTTGTTTTTCTCTTGCATTTCTGTAGGAATAATAATTGGCGGATTTATAAATTACCCAACTACCAAAACTACTTTAAGTAAAAAATATTACAAGACAAAACTCAATAAGTTAATTGATTTTATTGATAACGAGTATGTAGATGATGTAAAAACCGACTCCATTGTAGATTTTACCTTAACAAATATTTTGGCTAAACTAGATCCGCATTCGGTTTATGTTCCAAAAAGCGAGCAGTCTTCAATTGCAGAAAGTATGAAGGGGGATTTTGTTGGAATTGGAGTTAATTTTTACTCTTATAAGGATACAATTGCAGTTATAAAACCTATTGCAAATGGTCCGGCGCAGAAAGCAGGAATTAAAGAAGGTGATCGAATATTGTATGCAGATAATTTTCAGCTTTTTGGAAAAAAACTAAATAATGAAGTTTTATATAGCAAATTAAAAGGCGAGAAAGATTCGGAAGTTACACTTACCGTTTACAGAAAATCGGAAAACAAAAAACTTAAAGTAAAAGTTGTACGCGATATAGTTTCTATTAAAAGTGTAGATGTTGCCATCTTATTAAATAAAACTACTGGCTATATAAAAATCAATCGTTTTGCAGAAACTACAGGTCAGGAATTTCACACCGCCCTATTGAAATTAAAGCGAAGTGGCATCAAATCATTAGTTATAGATTTACGAGAAAACGGAGGGGGATTTATGGAAATGGCTGTTGAAGTTGCCGACGAATTATTAAAAGATAAGGAACTTATTGTTTTTACTAAGAATAAAAAAGGTAAAGTTGAAAAAACATATGCTTCTGAAAATGGTGCTTTTGAGTCGGGTCGTGTTTCTGTTTTAATTAATGAAAATTCGGCATCCGCCAGTGAAATTTTAGCAGGTGCAATTCAAGATAATGACAGAGGAACAATTTACGGAAGAAGATCTTTTGGAAAAGGATTGGTGCAACGCGAAATGGAATTTGACGATGGATCTGCAGTTCGATTAACTATTGCGCGTTACTATACTCCTAGTGGACGTTCTATACAAAAACATTATGATAAAGGTGCAAGTGAAAATTACTATAAAGAGTCTGAAAATAGATTTGGAAGTGGCGAATTATATGAAAAAGACAAAATAAAAATTGCAGATTCCTTAAAATTCAAAACAAAAAAAGGAAGAATTGTTTATGGAGGTGGTGGTATCGTTCCAGATGTTTTTGTACCACTAGAAGTTACTCAAGGAAATGAAAGTTTGGAATATATATTAGAATCTGGTGTTGTTGGACACTTTGTATTTGAACAAATAGACCGAAATCCAAAAGCATTTCTAGGATTGAACATGGAGCAATTTCAAAGCAAAATGCAAAAGAATTTTTTTTATCTAAAACAATTTGAAAAGTACTTATCTAAATCTGGAATAGATTTAAATTTAACTATAAATAAAGAGGTTGTAAACCGATATGTTACCGCAGAATTCGCTCGACAATTATTTGGTGAAAACCAATATTATCAAATTATCTTGAAAGACGATAGCATGATTAAAAAGGTATTGAAGAAGTAATTATTTTTTGATTGAATCGTGAATTTGACTCGAAATACCATTATTCCATAAAGTTAGAATATCCGTTGCTACTGCAGCGCCACTTCCGGCAGCAATTGCCAACTGACTTCTATGCCCAGCTAAAGTACCAACGACGTAAATCCCTTCAGCAACTTTGTGATCCTCGTTACGGAGTTGAATGCGTTGTTTTTCGACAATTGATTTTTTATGTGGTTCTATGAAGTGTAATAAGCCATCAATTGCGAAGGTATTTGAAGCACCTATCGCAACCACAACATTTTTAACCGCATAGGGATTTTTATTTGTTACAACTGTAAAATTCGGAAATTCACCTTTTAATGCAGTTACCTTTTCGCCTTCAATTTGAATAATATGGGGATATAATTTTTCAAGTTGTTCCAAACTTTCAGTTAAAAGCTCAGACCCTAATTTTCCGGGTGGAATTCCGTAAGCATTATTAAATAGAGCTTCTTGTAGAGAGGATGATTTTTGATGGTTAATAATTGCAATTTTCTTTTCCTGAGCAAATAATTTGTTTTTGGCAGATCCCAAAACTAATGCGCAGGAAACTCCAGAAACTCCTCCGCCAATTATTAAAACATCTAACATAAGTAATGAAATTAATAGTTTAAAAATCTAAATTCGATTTTATGAATTTATTGATTTTTAAGTTTGTCATCAATTTTTTTTGACATTTTAAAAATAAGAAGTATGAAAACTGCGCAAAAGGAAGCCACAACGCCAATCAATGCTATCATGCTATTCCCTTCAAAAGGCTTTTTAAGGTCTAACATTGTTAGGTTAAAAATAACAAGAGCTAAGGCAATAACGATCAATATGGTTGTAAAAATTTTCATAGTAGGAATTTAAAATGTAAAAATAGTAAAAATGAATTAAACAAAAAGTCCTTTAACATTAGCTGCAAATAATTTAACAGCAATTGCCAAGAGAATTACTCCAAAAGTTTTCCGGATGACCCCCAAACCATTTTTACCTAACATTTTTTCAATTTTAGCAGAAGATTTTAATACGATATAAACCAAAATAATATTTAGAATGATTGCAACAACAATATTTGCCGTTTGGAATTGGGAACGTAAAGAAAGTAAAGTAGTCATCGTTCCAGCACCTGCAATTAATGGAAATGCAAGTGGCACTATTGAGGCCGAACTAGCTTCCTCTTCTTTGTATAAACGAATTCCGAGAATCATCTCTAAGGCTAGAAAAAACAATACGAAAGAACCCGCAACGGCAAACGAATGGACGTCAATGCCAATTAAATTAAGTAATTCTTCTCCAACAAAAAGAAAAGTTATCATAATAATTCCTGCTGCAATTGAAGCTTTTTCCGATTCAATGTGGCCGTATTTTTGTCGTAAATCAACTACAATTGGAATTGTTCCCACAATGTCAATTACTGCAAAAAGCACCATTCCGATAGTGGCAATTTCTTTAAAATCTAATCCTAACATAATTGTATCTCTTTAGATTACAAAATTACTCTTTTACAAATGGAGAGCAACTAATGGCTTTGTTAATTTTAGGATAAATCTGTACTAGTAAAATCATTAAAATCCTTTGTACCTTTGGCAGATATTTAAATTTAGGAAAAACCATGTTTCAATTAGGAAAAACCATAGTCTCAGAAGATATTTTAGAAAAAGATTTTGTTTGTAATCTTTCTGCATGCCATGGTGCTTGTTGTGTAGATGGTGATGCGGGTGCTCCTTTGAGTGAAGAAGAAACTAAAATATTGGAAGAAATTTACCCAAAAGTTAAGCCATTTCTTCGAAAGGAAGGTATTGCAGCTATTGAAAAATTAGGAACTTGGGTAAAAGGTGCCGAACAAGATTTGGAAACACCATTGATAAATGAAAAAGATTGTGCTTATGTTATTTTTGACGGAAAAACAGCGCTTTGCGGAATAGAACAAGCCTATAATCAAGGAGTTATTTCTTGGAAAAAGCCAGTATCCTGTCACCTATATCCTATTCGGATAAAAGATTTTTCAGAATTTTCAGCAGTAAATTATGATCGTTGGGATATTTGCGACGCTGCCTGTTCGTTAGGAAAAGAACTAGAAGTGCCAATTTATAAATTTGTTAAAGAAGCTTTGATTAGAAGATTTGGAGAAGATTGGTATTTGGAACTTGAAAAAGTAGCCGAAGACTTAAAAAAGGGAAAATAGAGACTAATTTATAACTTGTAATTCAAGTTAATTTAGCACATAATTAATGCCAAAGTGCTATTATTTCTGGCATATTATCCCCTAATTTGCGCCTAATTTTTACTAGACCAATTTGAATTTTCTTTTTTGTTTTCTTTTTTATTGGTATATTTGTTAAACTAAAATTATTTTTTATGTACAATTTTATTCAAAAATTCCATTCTGGCTGGGCTTATTTAGTTCTTTTATTATTAGTTGTTACAGTTATTAATTCTTTAATTGGATTGATTTCCAAAAAAGAATTTACTGCTAAAGACAGAAAAATAGCATTATTTGGATTAGTATTCACACACATTCAACTAGTTGTTGGATTAATTCTATATTTCGTATCTCCATTAGGAAAAGCAAGTTTAGGACAAATGAGTGACGCTACACTACGACTAACTTCATTAGAACACCCTTTAATAAATATAATTGCGATTATACTTATTACTATTGGATGGTCTAAACATAAAAAATCTACTACTAACAAATCTAAATTTAAAACTATTTCCATTTTTTATGGTTTAGGATTGCTTTTAATATTAGCCCGAATTCCTTGGCATTTATGGTTTAACAAAATGTAATTTCCTCTTTCTCCTAGTTTTAAATACCAGTTCTAATGAAAAACCGAATTTCAAAAATTCTCTTAAATACTATTGTATTAATTGGCACTAGTATTTTTGCACAATCTATTTTAGTTGGGAAAAAAGAAACCAAAGCTGTAAGCAAAGATTCTTTAAAAAAAATAAAGTTTCTTGAAAAAGAACCTTTGGCTATAGATTCTATTATTGCAATTAATACTAAATATAAGCTTTATAAAAAAAGTTCACGCGCTTCTTATTATGCCAATAAATTTCATGGAAGACGCACCGCAAGCGGGAGAGTTTATGATATGAATAAACTTACCGCTGCTCATAAAACACTTCCTTTTGGAACAGTGATTCGAGTTACTAATATTGCTAATGGAAAATCAGTAATAGTAGAAATTACAGATAGAGGACCTTTTGTAAGAGGGCGCGAAATTGATTTGTCTAAAAAAGCTTTTTTTACAATTGCATCCAGTAGTGGAGCAGGCTACATAAATGTTTCTTTAGATATTTTACAAAAATAATTTTCCTATTTTTTTAAAAGGATTTAAACTTAAATTGGCGTTATAATATCGTTTATCCCCTGTTACTTCTGCACCAAGCCAATTAGTTGTTGTATAAGATTCGTTTTCATCATTAAGTTCAATTTCGGCAAGAATTAACCCTTCATTTTCTCCGTGAAAAACGTCTACCTCTATAATATGATTTCCCGATTTAACTTCATAACGGGTTTTTTCGATAACTTCTTTTTCGCATAAAGGCAATAATAATTTCGCTTCTTCTAATGGAATTTCTTTTTCCCATTCCATGCGCGATGTGCCACTTGCATTTCCAATTCCTTTAATAGTTATAAATCCTTTATTCCCTTTTATTCTGATGCGAACAGTTCTTTCAGGATTTGAATTAAGGTATCCTTGAGCAATTTCATATTGCGCGAAAGATTCAGCTATAAAAGCTGAAGAAGTTACTAAAAATTTGCGTTCTATTTCTATCATAAACTTCTTGTTTTGTTCAAAAATACTATTTCTCGAGACAATAAAAAAACTAAATTTGTAATGTGTCAGAAGAAATACAAGTAAGGAAAATTATCCATGTAGATATGGATGCATTTTATGCTTCGGTAGAGCAAATGGATTTCCCCGAACTTCAAGGGAAACCATTAGCTGTGGGCGGAAGTGAGTTGCGTGGTGTGGTTTCTGCTGCGAGTTACGAGGCAAGAAAATTTGGAGTGCGAAGTGCTATGAGTGGCATACAAGCAAAACGAAATTGCCCCGACTTAATTTTTGTTCGTCCTCGTTTTGACCGTTATAAAGAAATATCAAATAAAATCAGGAAAATATTTTTGGATTTTACCGATTTGGTAGAACCGCTTTCCTTAGACGAAGCATATTTAGACGTTACACAAAATAAAAAAGGAAATCCTAGTGCAAGTTTGATTGCTCAAGAAATTCGCAAACGCATACACGATGAAGTAGGGTTAAATGCCTCTGCGGGAATTTCAGTAAATAAATTTGTTGCAAAAATTGCCAGTGACTTCAATAAACCTAATGGTCAAAAAACAGTAAATCCTGAAGAAGTAGAGGGGTTTTTAGAAAAATTAGAAATCAAAAAATTCTACGGAATTGGCAAGGTTACCAAAGAAAAAATGTACCAACACGGAATTTTTACTGGTAATGATTTGAAGTCTAAAACTAAAGAATATCTAGAACACCATTTTGGCAAAAGTGGTGGATTTTATTACAATATAGTTCGCGGAATTCATAATAGCGAAGTTAAACCAGATAGAATTTCAAAGTCGGTTGCCGCAGAACATACGTTTAATGAAAATTTGACTTCTGAGATTTTTATGTTGGAGAAATTAGAACAAATAGCCGCCGAACTAGAAAAACGATTAAAGAAATATTCCCTTTCGGGTAAAACGGTTACTCTAAAAATAAAGTATAGCGATTTTACCATCCAAACCCGAAGTAAAACGCTTCCCTATTATATTGCAGATAAAGGGCTGCTGTTGGAAACTGCAAAAGAACTTTTATACCAAGAACGCATGAAAGACTCCGTTCGCTTGCTTGGTATTTCCTTAAATAATTTAAATACCGACATTAAGAAAACAGTGGTTGTGCAGTTGCGGTTTGAATTTTAGAAAAGCCAAGTTTGAAAAATATCGACCTTGGCTTTTTTATTGCATTTGAAATTAACTAGAATTTCAAGGTCATCCCTAGTAAGAAATTCCTAACTGCTTGCGGATAATATCCTGCTCCTTCAATTGTAGTTGTTACTCCTGGTGTTGAAAAGGTGTCATCATAAGTATAGAAGTATCCGTTAGAAATATATTTACTATTTAAAACATTATTTATTAATCCTGAAAAAAGAATCGATTGAATCCCTTTATTAATGTTCCACAAATAAGTAACATTAAAATCATGAACATTGTAATCTTTCAAAATAGATTGCTGAGAATCTATATTTCCCATAAATTGTTTTCCAACAAATTTATTTAATATGGTAAGGTGTAAATTTTTAATTGGTGTGTAGGTGGAAGCATTACCAAAGATAATGTTTGGAGAAAATGCAATAGTAGTTGTTCCTAGATTCTCTAAAATTCCATCACGTTGAAAATAGAAATTTCTGTTTTTGTTTTGACTTATGGTAATATTAGGCTGAAATGTTATTTGATCATTTACTTTAACCACCGATTCCATTTCTAGTCCCACTCGGTAACTGTCACCGCTGTTTGTGAAAACTGGAGAGCCAACATTATTCAATGCGCCTGTCATCACCAATTGATTTTTGTATTTCATGAAGAAAGCATTCGTGCTTATTGTTACTTTTTTAGAATTGTACTTCCATCCCAATTCATAGTCTAATAAATGTTCTGGTTTAACGCTTCCGTTTTGATAGTCCTCTCTTCTTGGTTCTTTATTTGCTATTCCTAAATAAGCATAAAGTGCATTTTTGGAATTAAGCTGATAGTTTGCGCCCACTTTTGGATTAAAAAAACGGAAGGTATCGTTTACATCATTAAAATAGATACTCGAAGCTTTATAAAAAACCATTCGGTATTGCATGTCGACAAAAAGATTTGTTTTTCCGATGGTTTGTGTTGCTTTAATGTAGTAATTAACATCGTCTTTGATTCCATAATTATTGTAATATTTATTAGCAGATGGCACATAAAACTGTGTCCAAACCACTTCGCCATAATGCTTTCCTAAATACCTATTAGCAGCTCCTCCAAAAAGAATAGCAGTATTATTATTCTTATAATTTAACGAAAAAGTTGTTCCAAAAAAACCATTATCTAACCATAATTTTCGGATTAAATCAGAAGTTGTATTGGTTTGAAAATCGGGTAAATTATAATCCGCCAAAACTTGACCTTGCTTATATTGCTGAAAATATCCTTTGCCCAAAGTATAATGAAGAGCTAAAGTTGAAGTCCATTTTTCAGACCATTTTTCAGACCAATGCAATTGAAAGTGATTCTGCCAATAATTATCTGTTTCATTATCATAAAATTTCATGGTGCCATTGGTATCGAAATACATTCCCGACGGATTAAATGTTCGGTCATTTTCCAACTTATCCAAATCTTCAAGTCCATTCCATGCTTGATATGTTTTTTCTTTTCCTCCAAAAGCAAGGAATTTTATTGCTGTAGTATTTTTGCTATAATTAATATTAAAAAAGTAGCCAAACATATTTGATGAAGCTCTATCTATATAGCCATTAGAAGCAATTTCCGAAATTCTTCCGTTGATTTCAAAATTATTATGTAAACCAGTCCCAAATGCAAAAGTGTGTTTTCTAGTAGCGTAACTACCTGCTGAATTTGAGATTTCTGCAAACGCTTTTTCTTGAACAGACTTAGTTTGCAAATTCATACTAGCGCCAAAAGCACCAGCGCCATTTGTTGAAGTTCCAACCCCGCGTTGCAATTGAATACTTTCTAATGAAGAAGCAAAATCGGGTAAATCTACAAAATAAGAACCTTGGCTTTCACTATCATTAAAAGGAACCCCGTTCAGCGTGACGTTAACTCTTGATCCATCGGCACCTCTCACTCGCATATAGGTATAGCCCACACCATTTCCTGCATCTGAAGAAGTAACAACAGATGGCAAATAATTTAATAAAATTGGAATGTCTTGCCCTAAATTTCTGGGAGCTATTTCTTCCTTACTCAAATTGGTGTATGTAACAGGATTTTTTTTGTTGGCTCGAACTGATGTAACAAAAACATCGTCTAGTTGGGTAACCTTGGTAGTATCTTTGGATTTTTCTTGTGAAGAAGAAATAAAAGAAAAGAGAAAAAAGAGAATAGATAATAGACTTAAAAGTTTAAATTTTTGCGTCTTTTTGCCTTTGCAGCAAAGTTTTTTAAATAAAATTTTCATTCGTAAAATTGGATTACGAATAAAAAGAGGTAATTATTCTTATTAAAAATTAAATGTTGTTTCCTATGACTTTATTATAGCGTGCACACTATTTTGTCATTTTTCCCTTAGCAGCATTACCTGCTCAGGTTCATTGGGTATAATCTCAGCTCGTTATTTAGAGCACCCCTTTTGAGACAGTACAAATATAGAAAAAAAATGCAAAAATCAATAGCAATTTTGAAATTTGAATTTTGATATTGATATTGCAATTGATTTTTGTAATTGATTTTTTAATGTTCGGGTTTTCTTCGATTCTGTTTAATAGTAGCCATTACCGATTTGTTTTTCAATCGTTTTTCAATAACTGATCTTGGTATTTTGGTTGGCTTTCTTTTTTTTGGAACTACTAATGATTTTGTAATTAAATCGAGGAATCGCTTGATGACAATTTCTTTGTTTTTGAGTTGACTTCGATCCTCATCACAATTGATAATTAAAACATTTTCAAGAGTTAATTTAGACTTTAATTTGACAGAAAGTAACTCTTTTTCTTCTTCCGAAAGTGCTTTGGAAGCATTTAAATCATAAGTTAACACCACCTTAGACGATACTTTATTTACATTTTGACCTCCTGCGCCAGAACTTCTTACGGCTTTGAATGATAGTTCGTTAATGATTTTTTCTTTATTCATACTCATTGCGAGGCGCAAAGCAATCTCGTTTTTTTTGCCAATTGGTTATTAAGTTACTAAATCACTAAGTTGTTTTTCTATTAAAGTACAAAGTAAATTTTTAATTATTTGACTAAAATTACATCCACTGATTGTAAGGATTATATAGACTTTTACTTTCGTAGAATAAAAAATCTTTTTAATCTGCAGCAAAAAAAAGTTGCCTGTTGCTATTTAATTTGGTGCTTGGTGCGCTGTTTTTAATAAATCGTTCACTGTTTTCACCGGATTGAAAGTAATTAAAGGCACTTCCACAAAAACAGTCAGCCATTTTGCCATAGCTCCGTTCCAAAGTCCCGGTAATTCGTAGGCTTTTAAGGGCTTTCCATTTTTATTTTTTTCAACAATAAAACCTGTATTTTTATCTACATAGAGGGTTAAATCAAATTGTTGCCCTTTATAATTTTTAATACCGCAAACTAAATCAACAGGATTAAAATGGGTAGCCTTTTCTAGAATTTTAATTTGGCCTTCATCAACCTGTGACGCTTCAATTATTTGTAGAAATATATTTCCTTTAGAATCTCTTACCCAAAAAGGCCCTCCACCTGGTTCGCCTTCATTTTTCACCATTCCACAAACTCGAATTGGACGGTTTAAAATATTTTGAAGATATTCTATTTTGC
>Ga0114971_10001093_pt1 | contig 18310 bp, 12 predicted proteins | sample M_140625_MF_Meta_FD_87320 | JGI IMG/M metagenome (GOLD analysis project Ga0114971, IMG submission 87320) | Freshwater microbial communities from Lake Montjoie, Canada to study carbon cycling - M_140625_MF_MetaG | ecosystem: Environmental > Aquatic > Freshwater > Lake | place: Lake Montjoie...
CATCAGCACTTAAGGGAATACAAGAGATGATTGGAATATTCATCAACACGGTTCCTCAAAGAATAAAATTTACGGAGCAAACTACCTTTAAAGAGTTGTTGAAAAGTACTCAACAGTCTTTTATAGCAGGTGAGCCTCACCATCATTTGAATTTAGCAGAGATACAAAATGAAAGTGATTTGGGTACTCATTTGATAGACCACTTGGTGGTGTTTGAGAACTATCCAATATCTGGTCAATCGGAGGATACTACTACAGCAACTCAAGTTCAATCACAATATGGAGAGGTAGAAATTGTTGGTGAGACAGTAGAAGTATTTGAGCAGATGAATTATGATTTCACCTTGATGGCAGCTCCAGAGGAAAGGTTGTTCTTTCGAATGAAATACAATGCTGCTAAATACAGCGAAGGATTTATTAAAAGACTAGAAGGACAATGGAATCAGTTATTGGAGGAGATAACTAAAGATGCATCATTACCAATTATCAACTACGATATTCTAACTCAAGAAGAGAAGATTTATTTGTTAGAAACCTTGAATGATACTGAAACAGACTATCCTAAAGATAAGACGATAGTTGATTTGTTTGAAGAACAGGTAAATAAAACACCTAATGCTATAGCAATCAAGTTCAAGGATACTGAATTAACTTATCGTGAGCTTAACGAGAAGTCGAATCAATTAGCGCATTACCTAATCACGAACTACGATATTCAGCCAGATGATTTGGTGGGAATAGAATTGGAGCGAAGCGAGTGGATGGTAATAGGGATACTGGCGATTATCAAATCAGGCGGAGCTTATGTACCGATTGACCCGGAATATCCTGAACAAAGAAAGGAATATCTTATTAAAGACAGTAATTGTAGGTTAGTTGTTAATAATGATTTTTTATTAGAGTACTCAAAAAATGAAAATTTAATTAGTAATTCATCGATTAAGTTTAAAAATAACGGAGCATTAAGTTGTATTTACACTTCTGGTTCAACTGGTTTACCTAAAGGGGTACAAATAAGTAATCGAAATTTATTAAATAGAATTTATTGGATGTGGAGTAACTATCCGTTTCAAAAAGGCGAAGTTACAGCAATAAAAACTACTATTGGTTTTGTTGATCATCTGTGGGAACTTTTTGGAGCGCTCTTGAATGGAGTGAAGAGTGTTATTATTCCTCAGGAAGCAGTTAAAGAAATAGGTTGTTTTGCAGAGATTGTAAATAAAGAGAAGATAAGTAGATTAGTATTAGTTCCTTCGCTTTTAAAATTTATTTTAACGGAAGATGATTTGAAAAATCAATTTACATCAGTTAAAATATGGACTGCAAGTGGTGAAGTATTGCCAGTTGAGTTGGTTGATCAATTTTACAGAACTTTTGGGACAGCAACCTTATTAAATATCTACGGTTCTACTGAGATAACTGCAGATGTTACTTGTTTTAATACAAGCACAATGATAGTGGATGAAAAGAATAGTGTGCCGAAACTATTTAATCCAATATCTGATAAGGACGAATATGCAGAGGAATTATTCAGAGATATTCATTTAAATCCTGTACATCACGGCAATTTTAATGTAGACGAGATTCTAAAAGAAGATGAGTCGCTATTGGATAATTTACAGACATACATTACGGAATTAGATACAGTCGTGAAGAAAAATGTAATAAATGTTAATTCTCGCTATTTTATAGGACATATGACAGGTCCTATTCCCCCATTTTTATATTATGTAAATAAAAAGATGGTGCAAATGAATCAAAATCAAGTTAAATTAGAAACAAGTGGTATTGGAACTTCTATTGAGCAAAAAGTAGTAGGTTTCTTTCATAGAGAGATTTATGGAAAAGGTACTAGTTTTTACGATAAATATGATTTTAATAAAGAAACATCTTTAGGGTTATTAACTAGTGGTGGAACATTGTCTAATATTACAGCACTTCAGTTAACATTATCTAAAGCATTAAATGAATTACTTGAAAAACAAGGTACAACTTTACAAGAAATTGGATTAGCAAATGCATTAAATACCACAGAATTGAAAGGTGCTTTTATATTGGCCTCAAATCTGCATCACTATAGCATACAAAAAGCAGCCAAATTAATGGGATTAGGAACGAATGCGGTTATCCCGTTTTCCTCTAAAAATAAAGAGGAATTGAATAGACTTATTCGCCAATTGAAAAATGAAAACAAATTAATCATTGCATTGATAGGTATTGCAGGTACAACAGAATCAGGGGAAGTTGATGATTTACCTGAACTTTATAAAATATCCGCTGAACATAAAATTCATTTTCACGTTGATGCAGCGTTTGGAGGTGCATTTATTCTGTCTAGCCATAAAAATAAATTAAAAGGTATAGAATATGCAGACAGCGTAACTATTTGTGGGCATAAGCAACTTTATACACCAATAGGATGCAGTCTGGTTTTATTTAAATCACCCTATTTGGTAAAGTTTTCAGAGCACAACGCACGATATCAAGCTAGAAAAGGTAGTTCAGATCTTGGGAAATTCACGAATGAAGGTACACGACCATTTACGGCCTTAACCTTGGATGCTGTAAGAAAATTACATACTGAAGGAGCATATAAAGAAGTACTTGATGGTTTAGTCGATAAAACCAATTGGATGTACCGATTCTTAAAACAATATGATTTCATAGAAGTATATGCACCACCTACATTGAACATATTGTTATACCGTTATATCCCTGAAAATCTTTTGAGCAATCACAAGAGAAATATATTAACGCAGGAGGAGCAAAATAGTATTAATAAGGCAAATGAAGAACTACAGCAACTCCAATTTAAGGAAGGGAATTTTTTTGTATCTCAGACAAGGTTGAAAATAGGAATAGACGCTGAAAAAGTATGGCTAAGAGTAGTATTGATGAATCCATTTACATCCAAAAAAGATATTCAAGCGGTAGTACTTAATCAATTTCAAAAGCTATCTATTTCAGTTCAAGCTGAAACGTGTATTTATAGTTTAACTGTTCCTATTGGTAAATCTATTTCTAATACTAAAGTATTGATTTTGGATGACAGAAAAAAAATACAACCATTAGGCGCACTAGGTGAAATCTGTATTGTCGGGGATGCTGTTGCAAGTTACCTAAATGAAAATAGTGGAAGTTTAGGTTATATCAAAAATCCATTTGATGAATCAAAAATAATGTATTGTACAGGTGACTTTGGACGTTATTTGCAAGACGGTAATCTTTTATATGAAGGTAGAAGAGATCAGCAAGTAAAAATCGCAGGAAACAGGGTGAATGTGTCGGAGATTAGAAAAGTTACTTTAGAAGTGAATGATATTCGTGATGCCTTTATTTCTATTCATCTAAATCAGATTGTTCTGTTTGTTGAAGGAGATGAAATTATAAAGAACGAAATTCAATTAAAATTACAGAACAATTTACCTCGATTTATGCAACCTGCAAGGATAATGTTTATCAATCAATTTATATTAAATGCAAATGGAAAATTAGATAAGAAGAGGATGTTGGAAATTTTGGAAAAAGAAGATTTGTCAGAAAATCAACTTTTCGAAGGAACTTGGCTAGATGGTAAAATTCAAAAAATATGGTCTAGAGTATTGCAAAAACAAGAAAAGGAAATACCTTTTAATAAGGACTTTTTTGAATTGGGAGGGGATAGTTTAAAATTGATGTCTTTGACAGCAGTTCTTAATAAGACATTTGATAAAAAATTTAGATTTAGAGATTTACTTGAGGTGTCCACAATCGTTCAAACTAGAGATTTGATTAATAGCAGTAATGCCCAATCTAAAACAACTTTCTACAGACTGAATTCACCTGTTGAAAACACTTCCCCACTTTTACTTCTGCCACCATCTAATGGAGAAGGTTTAGTATATAAGAACCTTGCTAAAATCTTGGATCAGAAAATAGAAATTTGGACTGTAGATTATAATAAAGGGGATGATGCAAATTTGATAGATATTCAAAATTATGCTCAAGAATTAGCGGCACTTTGGAAGAGAGAAATTGGTAATAAAAAACTTACGATAGGAGGGTATTCTCTTGGATTTAGGTTTGCCTATCATATGGCTTTAGTTTTTGATAATAGAGTAGACAAATTGCTGAACATTGATGGAATGTTATACAAAAGCCAACAAGAGGAAGAAGCCATTAACAAAATAATTATTGAAGAAGAGAAAATGAAATCAAGCATTGATAATGAATTAATACATTTAAATAATATTCAAAAAAATATAGAATTAAATTTGCAGAAATGGTTCAAAAATGATTATTTTAGTTCGACATTAAAAGTGAAAGTACAGCATTTCATCGGAGAAGATAGTCCAGTGAAAAATTACACCCCTAAATATGTATCAATAATGAATGAAATTACTTTAATTAAAGGGAATCATGAGAATGTGTTAGAGATTGAAAGTAATTTAAGTTTAATAAGTGATTTTTTGATTAAAATTTAATATCATGAAAGAAATTAATTTAGTTAAACAAAACCATAATGGTAGAATTTTATTCTCAAAAAAAAATTATACTTCCTGTACATTAATACTATATTGCCGTTTTCAATCTTAAAGAAAATTTTCAAACAACATAAAAATTAATTAATAAAAAATTAAAAATAATTTAATCAAAAAAATCAGATATGAAATCTAAAATTGATATAATAATACGGACAAATAATCGAGAAATTTTTTTAAAAAGATCGTTAAAGTCTATAAATAATCAATCTTTCAAAGATTTTTTAATTTATATAGTAAATGATAGAGGTGACGTGAACTCGGTTAAAAACGTTATTAATAAATTTGACACATCGTTTATTTCAAAAATTACCATAATTGATAATCGAGATTTAATATCTATGGATGCTCTTTTAAACTTAGGTATTTTAAATTCATCTTCCGAATTTATTCATATCCATGACGACGATGACACCCTTGATCCTCTTTTTTATGAAAAAATGCTCAATGGCTTTGAAAAATATCCTTTGATTTTCCATGTTGATAAAATATACGGTCTTTGTTCAAACACTGTAATAATTGATGAAAAGGTAGTGGACGACAAAATAGTAAGTATTGGAAAAACTTATATCGAAGCAATGAATCATAAATCAAATCGAATAAGTAAAATTGATTTATTGATTGAAAATAGTATTTCGCCAATATCATTTATTTTTAGACGAGAAACAATCGAAAAAACAGGTCTTTTTAAAAACGATTTAATTGTCGCAGGTGATTGGGAGTTCTTTCTTAGGTTTATTAAAGTTTATGAAATATTTACTTTAAAAGAGGATTTGGCATTTTGGCATATAAGAAGAAGTATTATTGGTAATGCAAACTCATATGTTAATTCAGTTATTTTAGGAAATGACTCCATATATCCCACTAACCACACAGATATGGAAATTAAACTTAAAAATGAGTGGTTATTCAATCAGTTTTTGGGTGATTGTGATACGAATGTGATAATTATTCATCTTTTTAATAGATTGAAAAATCACATCGATTTCAAATTAGAAAATTTAGAAATAGAACTTAGAGATTCAAAATCTAATAAAAAATGAAATTTAATTATAAACACCAAAATAAAAAAACATGAAACAATTTATCTACATCAGACACGGGCAAAGACCTGGAACACAAGATGATCAAGCCATTAAAGATGCTTGGGAATCATCAGAACGCTTTAAAGTTAACACACATGACGAACCTTTAACAGAATTAGGCTTGCAAGAGTCTTATGAAACTGGAAAAAATCTATTAAATCACATTCAAGATCCAAATACATTTGCTTATTTGTATTCGTCTCCCTATACACGTTGTATTCAAACGGCGATTCAAATTGCTAAGGGATTCAAAGAAGTTTCGGATAAAGAATTAAAAATAAGAGTGGAGTATGGTTTGGCAGAAAATATTAATTATGGTAAAGAATATTTACCTAAAATTAATAATGGAGAAATAACTGAAGACTTCTATCCTGATTTTTTCTATAAAGACAGAGAAGGAAACATCAAATATAATCCATTTGATGATTATTTGAGTTATGAAAGCCATAAAAAAAACTACGACAATCACCTCGATCTAAGCCATGAGCCATTATTTGGAATAGATGATATAAATAAATGTAACATAAAAAAAGAGTTCATGATGCAAATCCAAACTGCTAAACGCATTATTGATGCACCTGAAAGTGGAATTGTCGTTTCTCACGGATGGATGCAATCTTTTTATTCTCAATATGTTCTATTGAATAAAAACCACATTAGCCCAGTAGAAGTAGATGCTTTATTACAAGGCTCCACTGAATTGAACTTTGTCGTAATGTACAACCAAAACACAGGTGGTTCTTGGGAAAGAAGTTTGAAACCACAGCGTATAATTTAAAAGTAATAGACAATGAACAGTACATTTAAAATTGTAGCTGATCCACAAACTGGTCAGCAAGTTTGGGAGAGTAAAGAGCATAAACTCCATGTGGCTTTCAGTGATTTGGAGCAAATGGATAAGGATGAGGCAATCGAATTTATTCAAAATAATGGAAACGGATGGCGTTTACCTAGTGTTGAAGAATTTGATTTAATTTATAAAGAGTTGTTTTTGAATAAAAAAGGTGATTTCAAAGGGGTTTATTTTGAACATTCTGATGGTTACTCAGGTTACACCAATGAGTATTGGACTTCTAAGTTTGATAATGAGCCTGGTTGTCTTCCACTTGTATGGGGATTTAATCTTGATGAAGGCATGTCATTTATCTACAATAGAACATGTAAACTTGGAATAAGGCTTGTTCGTTCAATTTATTTATTTTAAGAAACCATGACAAAAGAAGAAGCAATTGAGTTAGTAAAGCAAGATGCATCTGCTTTACAAAGTTTAGAAAATCTATTTCGTAATGATTTGGATGTTATTTTGGCAGCTATAAATATCGATGATAACGCATATAGATATGTTTCCAAAGAAACCCAAGATAACAAGGAGCTTGTTTTAACTATTGTTAAAAAGCTCCATTATCCGAAAGTGTTACAATACCTATCTAATAGACTTAGAAATGACAAAGAAGTTGTTTTGGCTATAGCTGCCAAAAATCCATCGCAGCTTGAGTTTGCTTCGGATGATTTAAAAAATGATAAAGACATAATTTATACAGCAGCCAATGAAGATGGTTATTATGCATTAAAATTTGGCGCGGAACATTTCAGAACCGATAAAAACCTCATCTTAATAGCTGTTAATAAAATTGGAGCACACGCTTTTGAATTTGCCAGCGAAGATTTGAAGGATGATATAGAAGTAGCTATGAAAGCAGTTTCTATCAATGGGCACAAATTAAAACATGTATCTGATAGGTTAAAAAATGACTTTGAAGTAGCTAGTGCTGCTATTAAAAATACTGGTAATGCATACAAATATGCTTCAAAAGAATTGCAAAAAAATCGAGATATTGTTTTAATGACTATTAATAACAAAAATACATATTATGAGGATGTATCAGATTTATTAAAATTCATTTTTAAAAATTCGGAAGAATTTAAGTTCAATAAAGAAATAGTATTGGCTGCCATAAAACAAAGTGGCCATATTTTAAGCTTAGTTTCAGTTGAACTTCAATCCGATAAAGAAGTTGTTAGGGAGGCATTTATCGAGAATTGTCTTTCGTTTAAATATGCTTCGGATGAACTTAAATCAGATAAGGGATTTTTAGTGACACTATTTAACGAAAAAAATGGCTATCATATCTTAGAGCATGTATCAGATGAATTAATAAATGACAATGATTTTAAGGCTGCTATCAATATGGCTGTGGATGAGTCCAAAATACCTTATAGATATTTGCCTATTCGTTATAAAAATGATAGGGAATTGATTTTGAAAACAATTCAAAACGATGCTTACATTTTTGAATACATCCCTGATCAATATAAGAATGACAGAGATATTATTCTGTTAGCCTTAAAAAGTAATTCCTATTGCAATCCTTATACGATAATGCAATCGGCAAATGAAAACATTAAAAATGACAAAGAAATCATTTTGGCCGCGATTAATCAATCCCCATCTGCATTGCAATATGCTTCTTACGCTCTTAAAGACGACAAAGAAGTTGTATGGACAGCACTTAATGCCTCTACACCAGAAAGTTCTAATTGTTGTTCTTTAGAGCATGTTTCAACTAATCTAAGAGATGACAAAGAAATTGTCATGAAAGCTATAAATATTAATAGAGACTCCTCAAAAGAGCTCAGTTATGCTTCAAGTAGGTTGAAAAATGATGATGACGTAGTTTTATTGGCAGTGGGAAAATATGGATATGCCTTAGAGTTTGCGTCAGAAAACTTAAAAAACGATAAGGATATTGTGATGGCCGCCATACGAAATGATGGTACAGCCTTAAAATATGCGTCAGTATCATTACAAAGTGATGAATCAATAGTTTCAGTAGCGGTTCAGAATAACATCAATGCTCTTAAATACGCTTCTAAAGATTTACAAACAGACAAAAATATCTTAGCCCCATTTAAAGAAAGTGTTGTAATGGTTTGTGATAATACTACAGGGAAAGAAATTTATGAAATTAAGATGTTGAACCTACAAGTTTTAGGGTTCGATCTTAATGATTCGGTAACATATTTTGAAGCTGAAAAATTATGCGGGGCTCTTGGAAATGGATGGAGATTACCAACTAATACTGAATTAGAGATGTTGTATAAATACTTATTCATAACTGGAGTCGGAAATATGAATGGTATTTATTGGGGTGATTACAGATCTGATTTGGGTGCGTATAAAAACTATTTTAACCATAATGGCTATGGATGTCATAATACTTCCCCTGACTTTAAATCCCAAGTACGTCCAGTTCGTTCAATCTAAAATAAAAAACTATGACAAAAGAAGAAGCTATAGAGCTAGTAAAAAATGATGCTTTTGCACTTGAGCATTTAGACGCGCATTTTAAAAATGATAAGGACGTTGTGTTGGCCTCTGTAAGTAAAAACGGTCTATCCTTGAAATTTGCTTCTGAGCAGCTTCAAAATCATGAAGAAATTGTTTCGGTGGCAGTAGACAATGATGCCTATGCTTTGCAATATGCTTCTGAACAGCGACGCAATGATTATAATATTGTTTTGTCTTCTATAAATAGTAGTAGTTATAAATACGGGGATTATAAAGGTTGGTTTGGGGATAATGGACCTTTTCAGTATGCATCTTTGGAACTTAGAAATAATAAAATTCTCGCTTTAGCTGCAATTTCAAAACTATCTCTATCTTATTTAATAATATCAAATGACTTAAAGAATGATTATGATATAGTAAATGCTGCGTTAGAGATTAACGGGCTATTACTGAAAGATATGCCAGGGACGTTTTCAAATAACTACGATGTTGTATTATCAGCTGTTAATCAGAGAGGGAAATCATTGGAATATGTATCTAACGAATTAAAGAGCAATAAGACTATTGTAATGTCAGCGATTAAAAATTTTGGATTGGCTCTCGAGTATGCATCCAAGGAGCTTCGAAATGACAAAGAGTTAGTTAAAGCAGCATTAATTAATATGAGTGAAGCACTTCAATACGCTTCTGATGAGTTAAGAAATGATAAGGAAATTGTCTTGGCAGCTATAAGAAAATCCGGTAATGCTTTACAATATGCTTCCGAGGAGTTAAAAAATAACAAGGAGATTGTTGAACTAGCAGTTGATAATAGCAATGGAAATGCAATTGAATTTGCCTCTGAGAAATTAAGGGGCGATAGAGATTTAATTTCTTTGGCGGTAAGTAAAAATGGTATGATGTTAAGATATGCTTCCGATGAGTTAAGAAATGATAAGGAAATTGTTGAACAAGCAATTGAAAATACAAATGGAAATGCAATCGAGTTTGCTTCGGCTGAGCTATTAAATGACCCGAAAATAATATTTAGTGTAATTTCTAAGAATCCTTTTCATTTAAAGTACGCATCGCATCTTGTAAAGAGTAATAGAGAAATTGCAATTACAGCTATTAATTCTGATTCAAGAACATTAGAGTATGTTTCCACGGATTTAAAAAGGGATTTAACGTTGCTCAAATTAGCCATAGGCAAAGATGCTAGAGCATTTGATTTCGTCCCTGAAAATATGCGAGAATTAGTCAAGAATAGTATCGAGTGCTCAGATTTTATATTAGTTTTTGAAGAAATTTCCCTAAATGAAGTTTATGAATCTCAAAAGTATAAATTGCAAATAGACCTTAAAGATTATAAAACGTCTTGGTATTGTTCAATAAAAGATGTTGAAAAATTAGGAAATGGATGGCGTCTCCCAAGTTGTATTGAAATGGAGTTAATCTTCAATGAACTTCACCAAAAAAATATTGGAAATTTTCAAGAAGATGATTGTTATTGGACAAATGATTCGGTAACGCCCGAAAGAGCTTTTTATTTTAATTTTGTTAATGGCAAGTTTGCTGCTGATTTGGGTAAAGCTTTAAAAGCAGATAGTTACTATGTTCGTTATGTAAGGTCGATTTAATTTTGCAGTAGAACATGAAGTTAAATTGCTATTTTCAAATTATAATTAAAAACACATAACAATTCAGATATAAAAATGAAAACAACTAAAATTTTATGTATCGGAAATAGTTTTTCCGAAGATGCAACTACCTTATTAAATCCAATGCTTACTTGTTATGGCATTGATACGCTTGTTGTTAATTTGTTTATTGGTGGCTGCTCTTTAGAGCAACATTGGGAAAACATTGAGCATGCTAAAAAGGAATATCTTTACATGAAAAACGGTGTTGGAAATACTTCTGGAAATGATAAGGGAAGAATGGTGTCTATTAACGAAATGATTTTAGAAGAGGATTGGGATATTGTTACGATTCAACAATCAAGTCTTTTAAGTGGTTTATATGAGAGCTTTTTTCCAGAAATAAATTTCATACTCGAATTTATTAAAAAGCATGTCAAGAAGTCTTGTGAACTTTATCTGCATGAACCTTGGTCATGGGAGTCATCTTATGAATGGGATGCTTTTGAAGGACCGGATGATTTGTTTGAAAAATATTATTCAAAAGATGATTTAGTAATGTATAAACAAATTGAAAAAACCTGTTTGGACATAAGTAAGGTGCTGAATTTAAAAGTTATTCCATCTGGTAATTTTATTCAATTTTTAAGAAGTTTTGATGAGTTTAATTATCAAGTAAAAGGAAGTATTCCACTTTCACGTGATAAAAGACACATGCATGAACTTTTTGGGCGTTACGCTCTTTCATTGCTTTGGGCGCATACATTATTTACAGCAGATAAATCTGAAAATCTATACTACCCTGATGGTATATCTGAATTGGACAGAGCTAAATTAAATACCTTGAAAGAGTTATATATTGTTTTTAAGACGATTCAACATCCAGGACCATTTTTTTATGATTTTTTGCGTTTAGATAATTATTATCTCACTAATAGAGTAGTAGTCAAAAGAGCCTTAATGAATTTTCCTCATGTTTTAGGAGAATTATCTAATGAGTTCAAAAATGATTATGAATTACTATCTATTGCAGTAAGTAATTCCGGGGATGCTTTAAAGTACGCATCAGGAGAGTTGCGGAACGACAGAAATATAGTATTAAAAGCTATTAATCAAGAGTGGAGTGCCTTTGAATTCGCATCAGATAAGCTAAAAAATGACAGAGAAATTGTCTTGGCTGCTGTAAAGAAAGGTGGTGAGGCATTAAAATTTGCATCAGACGAGTATAAGAACGATAGAGAAATAGTAACTATAGCTGTTAAACAATATGGAGGCTATATTCAATATGCTTCAGAATCATTACGTAATGACAGAAACTTAGTACTAATGGCTGTTAAAAGTTCGGGTTTTCAGTATGCCTCAGATGAATTGCGTAATGACAGAGATTTAGTTGTGATTGCAATTAATGAAAACGGGCATAATTTTCAGTACGCATCAGATGAATTAAGAAACGAAAAAGAGTTAGTGCTGATGGCAATTAATAAAAACGGATTAAATATCCAGTATATATCAGAAGAGTTGCGCAATGACAGAGATTTAGTTTCGTTTGCGATTAGTAGATCTGGTGGTGCCTTAGAGTTCGCATCATCTGAATTACGCAACGACAGAGATTTGGTATTGATTGCTATAAATGCTTTTGGACTTAATCTTGAATATGCCTCAGAATTACTAAGAAATAATAAAGAGTTAGTATCGATAGCCGTCAGCAATTCCGGGTCTGCTATTCAGTATGCCTCTGAAGAACTGCGCAACGACAGAGAGTTAAATTTTCTTGCAGTAAGCGAAAGTGCTTCAAATATTAAATTTGCAACTGAGGGGATTAAAAAGGATAAGGAATTTATTAAAAGAATTGTTGCAGTTAATGCATCTGTTTTAGATTATATTGATGGTAATTGGAAAGATGATCCAGATATATTATCATGTATTAAGTCCTCATTTAATGAAGTATCAGATAATAAATCAAGTCAAACAATTTATGAAAGTAAAGAACATAATTTACAGGTTGCCTTGTTGGATATTGGCAGAATGTCATGGAAAGATGCCTTGGATGCTTGCGAAAATTTAGGCAATGGTTGGGCACTACCTAACACTCAATCTTTAAAAATTATTCGAAATGAATTGTTTTTAATAGGTATTGGTAATATAGCACCAGGTTATTATTGGTCATCTATAGAACTTAGTAGGCGAGATGCCCTTTATATGCGCATGAGCGATGGAGTTACTCATAACTTTTATTTTCAGGAGGATTATAAAAAAACAAATGAATATTTAGTTAGGCCAGTTAGAAAATTAACTGATAATGTATAAAGATGATAAACAAAAAAAAGTGATTAGTGGGTTCAATGAATATACTAATATTCAGTATTTCTTTACATCAAATCTATACGAATTACCCCTCGATAAACTCACCTTACCCCCCAACCACCAATTCTCCCCAAAGCGCCTGGTCGATTTATCCACAGGACGTTATTGCGCTATAAAAGCCTTGGAGCAATTAGGAATAAAAGATGCAATCATTCCAATCGGTGCAGATAGAGCACCCATATGGCCAGAAGGAATCGTAGGGTCAATAAGCCATTGTGATAAATTAGTAGGTGCTATCGTAGCAAAAAAGACAGACCATATTTCACTTGGTTTGGATATTGAAGAAATTGGGAGGGTAACACCTGATTTGTGGGATTTGGTTTTTACCGAAAATGAAAAGGTGTATTTGAGTAGTTTATGTGAAAGAAAACTCGAAGAACATATTACTGCTATTTTTTCTATCAAAGAAGCTTTTTACAAATTTCAACATCCAATAACCAAAACATTTCTCGACTTTTTGGATGTTGAAGTATCTTTACCAACATTTCAACAAGTAATTGTATTGGCAAAGTCTGTTTCTCAAGAGTCTCTGATTAGAAAAAATAAGGCTGATTGGTTTATTGAAAAAGATTGTATAATTTCAATTATAACAAAAGATATGAGTGAAATTAATTAATCTTTTTTTGATTCTTTATCTAAGAAATTTCTTTCCTCCATAGATAGAGAGTTTATTCCATATTTTGTAATTTTCTCAAGAATTTCATCCAAGTTTAATTGAACATTACTCTTTTGATTTTTAGTTATTGAATTTGATTTTATAGGGTTTATAAGATATTTAATATCGATTGATTTCATTTTTAACAAGCGGTCTTTTTCTTTCTTTGATAATGAATTATAAACGTAATTCAACAAGAATAATCCTTTGTAGTTATTGAATTAAAAACTGGCAAATTTGCACTTGTGGTAAGCTCAAACAAAATTGGATTTATTGATAATGAAGGGTAATTTGTTATAAACCCATAATTTGACAATGTTTCAAGAGTCCTTGTTGAATATTTTCAAACAGGTAGTTTTTCGTTTAGTAGTGTTCAGACAGATTTTTTTAATGTTGGTGCAATAACTTCTCGAATTAAGACGGTTGCTCCAGAAGGTTTAACATTTAATTCGACAATGTCAGAAGTTCTAACAAAATTTAAAAAATCACAAGAAGATTTTGATAAATATAGTAAAGTACATATGATGATTTCATCAGAAAAGATAACAAATGACGCAACTCTAAATTTTTATATTTTATGTAGTCCTTGGGTTTCGAGTGGATATTATGATTATGCGTTTGACGCTGGACTAAAACCAACTAGTTTTGCTTATTTGATTAATCTTACGGGTAAAGGTAAAGAAGATGCCGTAAAAACAGCAATTGAAACTTCGTTGACAGGTTATACGAAAGATGCAACTATGTCAATTGAAACGGAAGCTGTATATAAAAATAACAAACAATCAGTTTAGGTATCTACCAAAAACGGAAATATTGTTATTGTAATATCAACTTTAGCAGCCGCAAGTAATGTTGTACAAGAATAAACAGTAGATAAAAAAAAACAGCCCATAATTGTACCTAATTAAAAGTGGGGCGGTTGTGGGTTATATAAACAGTTGTGCTTCTAATGAATATTCGTGCAAACTCGAAAGCGAAGTGGTTCTAATGCCAACTTTGGTTAGCTGCAAAGCTAAAAAGACAGCTCAGACAATAATTAAACAACTTTTAAATAATAACTTTACGAAAAAAATATGTACAGACAAATTTCAAGCGAAAACGCTCATATATTAAACTGATTTAGAATATTGTTACCTTGAACGTTGATAATCTCAATTTAATAAAATATATTTAACCGATGAACTAATTGCTTAAACGTTAGTTAGATTTAATAAACAATATTTCTGTTATAATAAAGATTCTCAAATAAAATAATTATCATGAAAAAGACATATTTAATTTTATTATTTATTTTGTTTTTGTGGATTAATTCTATTGCACAAAAAATTCAAAATTGGGAAATCAATCCTAATATTGAAAAACTTATAACTAATCATAAAAACTATGCTGTTTTACCTGTAACTGTAAAAACAGACGTTGGAAATTCGATAAATAAAAAAAATATTTTTGGAAAACCTAAAATTACACAACAGTTGATAAACGAAAATGAATTATTTTTAACTACATATTTACAAGATATTATTTATAATGAACTTTTAATAAAACAAAAACAAAATAATTGGTCTATTGCATTTCAACAAAGTTCAGTAACAAATATAATTCTTAAAGAATCTAACATTAATTTATCTAATATTAGCAATTATTCTGCAATCGAATTAGCAAAAATTTTAAAAGTTGATGCAGTAATCATAAGTAATCTTAAATTAAAAAAACATTTTTATTTTTGGAGACATGTAGCAGAATTTTTTTACTTGCCACCTCCTTTTGTAATACCTTTTGGGTTTGGAACACTTTTTACAAAGCATTTTGATTATTCATTAAAAATTGAGTATCTTTCTTCAAAGGGTGATAATTTATGTAAGTATGAAAAAGAAAATACTGGTACATTTAAATCTAAAATGACATTTTCAAAAATTCCGAAAAAGGGCTGTTATAGAAAATTAAAAAAAGCAATTATTAATATTCCATATAATTTCAAACCCCAAAGTACACCTTATAATAATCAAATTGTTGTACAAGAAACATTAAGTTTAACGAATAATGAAAATACAGAAAATAATGAAAAAGTAAAACCCAATATTAAAATCCAATCTGATGTTGATATAAATATTCCAGAATCCGAAATAAAGCAAACAAATGTATATGGGTTAATAATAGGGAATGAAGATTATAAATCTTCTCAAAATGATTTAAATAGTGAAGTTAATGTTGATTTTGCAGCAAAAGACGCGGAAATTTTTAAAGAATATTGTATTAAAACTTTAGGATTGCCAGATAAAAATATTAAACTACTAATAAATTCAACAGGAAGTCAAATAAAACAAAATCTTGAATGGCTCTCTCAATTAGTTCAAGCAAATAATGGTAATGCTGAACTTATTTTTTATTATGCAGGTCATGGCTTGCCCGATGAAATTACAAAAGAACCATATCTGATTCCAGTTGATGTTAGTGGAAGTAATTTAAAGTATGCTATTAAATTGATTGATATTTATAAAACACTAACTGAAAGTAATCCAAAAAAAGTGACAGTATTTTTAGATGCTTGTTTTAGTGGTGGTGCAAGAAATAATAGTTTATTAACATTAAGAGGGGTAAAGATAAAACCGAAAGAAAATTTAATAGGTAATAATCTTGTTGTATTTACTTCAAGTTCCGGAGATGAATCTTCTGCATCCTATAAAGAAAAGCAACATGGATTGTTTACGTATTATTTGTTAAAAAAAATACAAGAAACTAAAGGTAATATTACATATTATGAATTATTTGAATATCTCAAACAAGAAATTAAAATCAATTCACTTCTTAATAATCAGAAACAACAAAATCCACAAATAATTGGTAGTCCTGAATTAGATGATAAATGGAAAAATTGGAAAATTAAGTAAAAGTTAGCATCATTCTATTTCGATAACTGTTACCTGCTTAAATCCTATTGATTTAAAAAACTGAGTTAATAACAACTTTGTTCGTTCGGATGCTTTTTTTAATAACTCATCACTAATTGCTAATAGCTCAATGGGTTTTAATGCAGTAACTTTTATGCCTTTTACTTCCTCATTCGACCAATTACCATCATCAATATAAATTTCAAAATCAGAAGGGTTAACGATAGTCGTTAATATTTTTGTCTTTGGTATAGTTATGGATACACAAGAATCTTTAACAACGATATCTTCTGTTTTTATATTTGATAAGTCTTTGCCTGCCATACATTTGCCCTTTGCAAGAATTACAAATCTTGAAGGTTCCGTTTTGGATTTGCTAAAAACTGACATTATTGTTGACTTTGAAATTTGTTTAATTGTATCAATTGCAATGACTTCATAAGCTGTAGCAGTAAAAAATTGAGATATACTTTTTACATCTTCAAGTATTAAAACTGTTTCTTTAAGCTGTATTTCTTTTTCCTTAAAAAGTCCTTTTATAGAAGGCAACAATCCAGCATTAGCACAAACAAAATAGCCAATAATAATAGCTAATATCGTAATTATCAATTTGGTGTATATTTTCATTATTTCAATTATTAATTAATTATTACTTCTTTAAAACCAGACATTCTCAACCATTTATCAAGAAAGTTTTTTGCATTTTTTGCTGCTTCTAACTCAATCTCGAAATTTTTTATTTTCAATTTAATATCCTTTTCTCCCATTATCTGAATTGTATTAATTTTTTTATTAGAGAAATTATTTCGTAACAATGATGTCTCTGAAAACAATACCTTAATTTCATCAGGTGTAATATTCAAAGAAATAATTTTACCAAGCGGCATTTTTATTTTTATACTTCCTTTTGATTCATCAATTGATTCGACTATAATTTGAGAAAAATCAACGCCAGCTTTAACATAGGCTTAGTATTAATAAGAGTTTTTATTTCTCCCACTTTATACCATGTTGCATCATCTTCAGCTTTAAGTATTTTAGTGAATTTATATTCTACCGATACACCATCACCTGCCCGGTTAACTCTTTCACCATTCCATCGTAACTGCTTGCAGAAATATTCCAGCCATAAACACCACTTTGGCAAACCTGCCCTTTAAAGGTACCATCTCAACCATTGTTTAAGTCATTACTCTCAAATACCTTTTGTCCCCAACGGTTTGTAACATCCGCCAAAACAATTTCTTTGTCATCCTTTAATTTTTCGGAAGCGTATTCCAGAGAATAGCCATAATTAGTAACAGCCTCAAACAAAAGTTCTTTCGATTCCAACCATTCTTTTGTCTATATTAATAACTCAATCAGAAGAATCGTTAGACTTAGCGCTCGTAAAATTATTGAATAAATTATTTAAATTTACACTAGAAAGAATTAATTAAATGCCATCAATGAGAAATATAATTATTGGCGATGTTATCAGGTCGCTGATTTTACGTTTATAAATATCTAAATCAACCTATGAATTCAAAAGATTTTTTTCTTTCAATAAACAAACAGTTACTTCTAAAAACAAATAACACATTAAATTTTTCAAGTAAAGAAGAAGAACGTATATTCAATTTCAGAAACGGAATTCGTGCAGCTATTCTTGGAGCGTCTCGTTCAAATGAAATTGAATTCTTTGAAGAGCTCCAGAAATTTTATGAAACAACTAATGTTCCATTATTGTCTATGGAATCTCATTTAATTTTGTGCAAAAATTTTATTAGAAACAAAGAAATTTTCAAATGCTTAAATTATTTGAATACAAAGTTAAAACATAAAGCATTTTCAAGTGAACAGTCTTTTTGGGAATTAGTTATACGCAATCTTACCTCTTCTGTTAACGGA
>Ga0114971_10001097_pt1 | contig 18289 bp, 13 predicted proteins | sample M_140625_MF_Meta_FD_87320 | JGI IMG/M metagenome (GOLD analysis project Ga0114971, IMG submission 87320) | Freshwater microbial communities from Lake Montjoie, Canada to study carbon cycling - M_140625_MF_MetaG | ecosystem: Environmental > Aquatic > Freshwater > Lake | place: Lake Montjoie...
CCCCGTCTCGCGCGGGGGTTCCGCGGGACTTTCCTCGGTCACCCATTCCCCGTCCACTTGGGCGTAAACCGAGGTGCTGCTGGTGAAAATAAGGTTTCGCGGCGCGAGAATTCCGCCCAGCAACTGGGCGCCGCGCAAATACACTTGGCGATACGCATCCGCCCCACCCTTCCCCGAGCTTGCGCAGTGGAGCACCAAGTCCACCCCGTGCATCCCACCCAGTGCGGTCTCGACCGACGCTTCCTGTGAAATATCACACGCCACCACTGGGAACGCTTCCCCCGCCAACGCCGCCGCTGACTCCTCCGAATGCGTGCAACCCACTACCCTCCACCCTGCCTGATGCAACAAGCGCGCCGTCGCCAACCCCACAAAACCGCACCCAGCCACCAAAGCGGAACGCCCCCGTCCCGCCTGAAACGGGCCATGAAATCGCACGTCCTTCTCGACCATCCTCTCGCCGTCAAAAAGAAAGGAGCCCGTAAAAGTGCCACCCTCCAAAATCGTGGGCAGCCATTCCCGATCATCAGCCCACATTTCTGTGTAAGGAACTTCGTCCACGGGCACCCAAATAGGGTCCGCTTCAGGAGTCGAAACCGGCTCCCCCAACAAATCGTGCGCGACAAAAACGAGGCAACTTAATGAGTAGCCATCCGTAAATTGAAACCGCAGTAACCCCCGTTCTTCCAGATGCAAAGGGGTGACGCCCACCTCCTCCTGAGTCTCTCTGATGGCAGCCTCCAGCCCAGTCTCACCGGGCTCCAACTTGCCCCCTGGCGCATTGATTTTTCCGGCCCCCAAGCCGCGCTTCTTGTGAATGAGCAGCACACGCCCCGCCTTAATAATGAAACAAAGGTTCGCGCGCTCCGAGGGAATCCAAGTGGTCCAATCCATACGAGAGAGCAAACCGAGGTTAGGGCGGGGAGGAAAGCACTTTGCGCGCTGAAATTTTTCGCCGTGTTCCACTCCTAGCGCTATGACGGATTCGAAACGTCAGATCCTTAGAATTCATGGGTTACAAATTTAGCCGCTTGCGTCCAAGCGATCTCTTGCAAGCATGGGCCATGCGTATCTCCACAGTCCCCCTGTTCTGCGTTGCCTTCCCACTGTGCTCTTTTGCCGTCCAAAAGGCAGATGTGGTCATTTACGGAGGCAGTTCGGGTGGAATTACTGCGGCCATTCAAACCGCCAGAATGGGCAAAAACGCTATCCTCATCGAGCCCTCGCGCTTCCTAGGGGGCCTCACCACCGGAGGACTCGGCGCGACCGACATGGGCAACAAAAAAGCCATTGGAGGCCTCTCTTTCGATTTTTACACAGCCGTCCGAGAGTATTACAAAAAGCCGGAGAACTGGAAGCAGGAGACCCCAGAACTCTACTTCACAACGCGCACCCGTAGCTCCGGAGCAGAAGCCGCCCAATGGACTTTCGAACCCAAGGCCGCGTCCGCAGTCTACGAGGCGATGCTTGCGAGCGTTAAGGACCGAGTCACCGTAGTGCACGGCGAGCGGTTGGATCTAAAGAACGGCGTCAAAAAAACGGGCGCGCAAATCACCGAGATCGTGATGGAAAGCGGCAAATCCTTCTCCGCAGAAATGTACATCGACGCCAGCTATGAAGGCGATTTGATGGCCAAGGCAGGCGTCGCCTACCACGTCGGCCGCGAGGCAAACAGCGTCTACAGTGAGAGCATCAACGGAGTACAGGCTGAGGGCGCAAAGCACCACCAGTTTAACCAACAGGTGGACCCCTACGTGCGCAAAGGGGACCCTTCCAGCGGTCTCTTGCCGGGAATTAATCCACACGGTCCGGGCTTGGAATTCTCCGGCGACCAAAAAATCCAAGCCTACAACTTTCGTATGTGTACGACCGACGTTGCAGAAAACCGCAGGGACTGGGAGAAACCCGCTCACTACGACCCGCAATGGTTCGAACTGGCGTTACGAAATGCCGAAGCGGGAGACACACGCGTCTCGTGGAACCCCGTGGCGATGCCCAACCGCAAGACAGATACCAACAACAATTTCGCGGTCAGTTCGGATTTTATCGGCATGAACTGGGACTATCCGGAAGCCGATTATGCGACTAGGGAGCGCATCTGGAAGGCCCACGAAGACTGGCAGAAGGGGCTTTTTTGGACACTCGCAAACTCTCCACGTGTGCCGGAAAAGCTGCGCGAGGCGTACCGCAAATTCGGCCTCGCCAAGGATGAGTTCACGGACAACGACAATTGGCCCCGTCAACTTTATGTGCGGGAAGCGCGCCGGATGATCGGCGACTACGTGATGACGGAAAAGAACTGTAAACGCACTGAGATCGTCGAGGACAGCGTCGGCATGGGAGCCTACAACATGGACTCACACCATGTGCAGCGGTACGTGAGCAAGGAGGGGTTTGTGCGCAACGAGGGCGATATCCAGATCGCAACCAAGCCTTATCCTATCAGTTTTAGGAGCATTCACCCTAAGGCTGCCGAATGCACCAACCTGCTGGTGCCGGTGTGTCTGAGCGCCAGCCACATCGCGTATGGAAGCATCCGGATGGAGCCAGTTTTCATGGTGATGGGACAGAGCGCGGCGACTGCTGCGGTGCAGGCCATCGAACAAAAAACGACCATTCAATCCATCAATTTGGAGAAACTTAAAGCACGGTTGCTTGCGGACAAACAGGTACTGGAACTAATCCCAGATCCAAAAGAAGCCCGCGGAAACATGACGCTATCAGGCATCGTGGTTGACGACACCAAGGCCCAACTCGAAGGATTCGGTGCAGACGGCGCCTCTGGATCCGGCTATTTCGGAACGGGCTACCGACACGATGGCAACACCGAAAAGGGTCGTCAGAAGGCGCGATATACCCCCGAACTCGCCTCTGCGGGCCGCTACCGAGTGGCAATCACCTACACCGCGCTGGGGAACCGTGCGAATAAGGTCCCCGTTGTAGTCCATCACGCTGAGGGCGAAACCACCGTGAACGTCAACCAACAGGAGCCACCCTCGGGCCCCGACGGGGTACAAGTGCTTGGAAGCTTCCGGTTTGAAGCAGGCAAATCGGGTTGGCTGGAAATCCGCAACGAGGGAACCAAAGGGCACGTCATTGCGGACGCCGCCCAGTGGCTGGCGCAGTGATGGAAAAAGCGGGCTAAACTTAGCTTTTGAGAGAGGGCGCCGAGTTGTTCATGGGCTGAAAACTCTTAAAAAAATCTCCACTTGGTTGCGGAGAAGCGATTAAGCAAAAGCACGCTCAAGGATAAATACCCGTTTACCTGATCTTGCACCCGACCAACTGCCCTCTTTACAATGCACGACATGTTCCGATTAGCCGAGGCTCCCCGCCCAAGCTGCACCGCTGTCGAATTCCCCGAGACTTATCGGCGAGCGTACCGCTGGATGCTACTTGCTCGCGTTGCAGAAGAAAAAATCGCTAGCCTCTACCGTGGTGGAAAAATCACCGGAGGTGTTTTTCTTGGTAAAGGTCAGGAAGCCATTAGCGTTGCCACGGGAATGGCCCTGCGTGACGGCGACATTTTCGCTCCGCTCATTCGCGATCAGGCAGGGCGTCTTGCTTTTGGAGAAAGCCTTTTGGACTTCACCCTCACTTACCTCGGTGCACGCTCTGGGCCCATGCGCGGGCGGGATGGCAATGTTCACCGTGGGCGCCCAAAGGAAGGACTGCTTCCGATGATTTCTCACTTGGGTGCGATGGTGTCTGTGGTTAACGGCATCCTCATGGCCCATCGCTTTCAAAAAAAGGAAAACACCGTGGGTGCAGCTTGTCTCGGGGAAGGGGCAACATCCACGGGAGCCTTCCACGAGTCGCTAAATCAAGCTGCTGTGGAGAAACTCCCATTGATTCTGGTAATCACCAACAATCAATACGCCTACTCGACTCCGACCCATCGGCAATTTGCGTGCAATGATTTAATCGACAAAGCGATCGGCTACGGGGTGAAAGGCCATTCAGTTGATGGCACCGACCTGAGCGCCTGTTTAGAAATCATTGGTGGAGCCGTAGCAGCAGCGCGCGAGGGAGAGGGCCCCCAACTCGTCATTGCCTCCAATTTGCGCCTAGCCGGCCACGGGGAACACGACGATGCCCATTATATTTCTCAGCATTTTAAAGAACTCCAACTGGGACGCGACTGCATGGAAGTCGCCCAAAATCATATGCTCGCACAAAAATGGGCCGACTCTTCAATGTTCGACCTCTGGCATAGAGACTCTCAATCCCTTGTAGAAGAAGCCGTCGCCCACAGCCTGCGAGAGCCCGCACCGGACCCAGCCAAAGAAGATTGGTGCGCCTTAGCCAGTCGCCACCTGCTCGAAGGCAACCCGCCCCAACCCAAGCACCATCACTAGGCCGTTGATTTCACGAGCTCTTCCCACAGGCCGCCCCATAGGCCAATATTGAGGCCGGCCCACCTTCCACACTCTTGATTACCTATCTCGAAGCCATCCGCGAAGCGCAACGCCAAGCTCTCGAAAACGACCCGCGCGTCTACATCTACGGTCAGGATGTTGGTGCTTTCGGCGGCGCTTTCAAGGCTACTAAATCCCTTGCCCAGAGCTTTCCCGGCCGCGTCCTAGACTCGCCCATTAGCGAAGACGCTATGGTCGGTTCGGCCATCGGTGCGGCGCTCCAAGGAATGCGTCCCATCGTGGAGATGCAGTTCGCCGACTTCTCCACGGTCGGCTTCAACCAAATCGTCAACCAAGCGGCCACCATGTTTTGGCGCACGGGCCTCCCCTGCCCCATCACGGTGCGCCTCCCAAGTGGCGGCACGCCTGGCAGCGGTCCGTTTCATTCCCAAAATTTAGAGGCTCTTTACGCCCACTATCCCGGACTGATCCTAATGACTCCCGCCACCGTCGAGGACGCTTACGCCATGCTTCTGGAGGCGGTCGCCATCGATGATCCAGTCATCTTTTGCGAACATAAGTACCTCTACTATCACCTCAAAGCAGACTCTCTTCCCAAGGAAGCCCTTCCCGCAGGCAAAGCGCGCGTCGCCCGGGCTGGTCGGGATGCCACAGTGGTTACCTACAGCGCAATGGTGCACGAGTCCCTGGCCGCGGCCGACGAACTTGCCACCGAGGGCTGGGAAATTGAAGTCATAGATCTACGCACCATTAAACCACTGGATACCGACACCGTTCTGGCCTCCGTCGCCCGCACGGGTCGTGTCCTTGCAGTCGGCGAAGCTTGGCCTTGGGGCGGGGTGACCGCAGAAATCCTCGCCCGCGTCGCAGCAGAGGGGTTCAATTTGCTCGACGCCCCTCCCATGCGACTCAACAGCAAGGACACGCCCGTTCCCTACCATCCCAACCTTTGGGGAACTCATCGCCCCACGGCCCGTAGCATTGCCGATTCGCTCAGAGTTCTGCTGCGCAGTTAGTTGGTTCACCCGATCGTTTCCCTATTTTTCGTTATGCCACGCATTCCAATCGTCATGCCCCAGTTGGGCGAGTCTATAGCAGAGGCCACCATCGTCGCGTTCAACTTTCAAGCAGGTGAGGAGGTTGCCGTGGATCAGGACATTTTAGAGGTCGAGACCCAAAAGGCGACTATGGGCGTCACCTCCCCTTGTTCGGGACGGGTGGTTGAGTGGTCCGCCCAGCTGCAAGAGAGTTACGCGGTAGGCGACACGCTAGGTTACGTCGAATGTTCTAAGGAAGAGGCGCACCGCCTCGGACTTGACGTCCCAGCCATACCAGAGGTGGAACACCGGGAATCTCTGCCCCACGGCTACTCTCCAGCGGATGAGGCGACTTCTTTTGTGCGAAGCGTCACTGGCCATCAGTCCTCCGGAGTGGCTCCCACTCTGCGAGGCCTCCCTGTTCCAGCCCACGCCTCAGGCATGAGCTTTCTCTCTCCCAGGCTCAAAGCCCGAATGGCTGAACTTGGCCTGCACGCCGCAGATCTCGCCGGCATTGCAGGCAGCGGCGCTGCGGGACGACTCACCATCGAAGACTTTGAAAAGTTCCTTTCACAGTTGGATCACCAAAAACTCTCCCAAGCCTCCTCGATGCGCGTCGCTGTCGCCGATGCCATGCGCCGCTCTTGGACCCGGCCTCTGGCTACCGTAGGTATGCCCGTCGGCATCGACTCCATGTTGTCCCATCGCAAAACTTGCGACCCTAAACCCGGCCCCGCATTGTACGCCTTGCGCGCCCTTGCCCTTGCCCTTGGAGAAAATAGCGCCCTCGCCGGACGCCTTATCGGAGACAAAATCGTGCACCCGCGCTCTATCGACGTCGGCTTTGCCGTTGAGGCTGAAGATGGTGTCCTTGTACCGGTTTTGCGCAATGCTGACCGGACGCCTCTGTCGGAGTTACTCGTGCGCTACAACGACTTGGTCGATCTCGCCCGACGCCGTCGCCTCCCTCCCGATGCTACCGGCGGTTCCATCGCTACTGTGACAAATTTCGGGACTTTTGGACTGGAATGGGCAACCCCAATCCCGCTTCCAGAACAAACTTTGGTTCTTGGCATGGGGGCCGGACGCGTGGTGCCCCGTTGGCATGCGGAGTCTTCCACATTCCAGCCTGCCACCGAAGCGCAATTCACCCTTTCGTTTGATCACCGAGTTCTCGATGGAGGGGGAGCGGGGCGACTCGTGAGCCGAATCGCCGAATTGCTCAACAGCCCGGATATTCTCTGACAAACCGGCCAGCTACGCCTGCCTACCCCAAGTTCCTCCCACAAAGGACCAAGGCCCGCGCTCAAGAGCTCCGTTTTCCTTGGAAAACATACCCCAAACGAACCCGACTGGACCGCAAGTACCCAGTTGAGCAATCGTACTGGATCTTTTGAAAAGATCTTCCCATGAGAGACAGCGCGGTGGCCTCAGTACACCATTTTAGCCTAAAAATCCGTTGACGTATCGAAGCGGCGGACACTAGATTCCCGACCCCAGAAATCAGGGAGCACCCGCTCTCTGAAATCTCTTATTTTGTCTGCGCAGAGCTTAAACGAGTTAACCAACGTCCTCCACAACACCAAGTGGTGCAGAGCGTTGCGTGACTCGCAGGGCTCTTCAGCGGGCCCTTTTTGTCTATGTCTGAAGAACTTTCCTACGTCCTCGTTACCCCTTACTCCATCCGCAAATCGCGGACAGGGGCGATCTTATCTCGACTCATCTCGCGGACCGCTCTGGAATTGGTGGCAGCCCGCATTTTCGCCCCGAGCAAGGCCCTAGTTGAGGCTTTTACCGACACTCTCGTCACCTCAGACAGTCCTTCTCACCGCGGGGTACAAGAACTCCTTAAGGATTACGTTCTCACCAATTTTTCTCCGAACGCGGACTACCATCCGCGAGTCCTGATGCTTGTTTTCAAAGGCGATAATGCTGTCGAAAAAATCAGAGGAGCCGTCGGTCACATTCTTCACGACGACCCCGTAGGACATACAATTCGCGAGACCTTTGGGGATTATATCACGGACAAAGGTGGCTCAGTGACATACTTCGAGCCCGCCGCGCTTGCTCCCAGGGATGCAGAAACCGCAAAACACGACCTTTTACTCTGGGCCCAGTATTCCGATAAGGATGGCGGAATCATGGAGTCCGCAGTCCATTTCGCGCCGAGCGAAAACGTCGAGAAGACTCTGGTGCTCATCAAACCAGACAATTTTCGCGAACCCAGCACCCGTCCTGGCGGCGTGATGGATGTTTTCTCGCGTTCCGGCCTTTATATCGTCGGCTTCAAGGTTCACCGCATGAGCGTCGCTCAGGCCGAACAGTTTTACGGCCCAGTTCTCGAAGTCCTTCAGGAAAAGCTCAAAGAACCAGTCGGCAACCAAGCGGCCAAGGCACTCGAGGCGGAATTCGGACTTCCCATTAGCGCCGAAACCCGCGCCAAATTAGGGGAAGTACTCGGCCCCATCAATGGTCGTGAAAACTGGGAACAAATTGTCAAGTTCATGGCCGGACGCAAACCCAGCGACTGCCCGCAGGAACTCCGCAACTCTCCGGGCACAGAAAAATGTATCGCCCTCGTTTATCAAGGTGCTGATGCCGTGCGCAAAACCCGTGAAGTTCTCGGACCAACAGACCCCTCCAAGGCACCTCCAGGATCTATCCGGCGTGAGTTCGGCAAGACCATCATGATCAACGCCGCTCACGCGTCTGACTCCGCGGAAAATGCAGCCCGTGAAATGGCCATCATCGGAGTCTCTGAAAACAACTTCAAATCTCTAGTGGAAGATTGGTTCTCACACTAGCCCCGAAGCGCCATTCTTCACTCTAATCGCTCCGGAAATTCCGTTCACCACTCTCCTAACCGCCCCTTACTCATATCTTGCCATGGAACTTGCTCATCGCGCCACTATCCTCACCCCTTCCCTGACCCTGTCCATCGACTCAAAAGCCAAGGCGATGAAAGCCGAAGGCCTTGACGTCTGCAGCTTCGGCGCTGGCGAGCCAGATTGCGACACCCCAGAGCACATCAAGGCTGCCGCCATGGCCTCCCTCGACGGTGGCTTTACTAAGTACACGCCCTCAAGCGGCATCCCGGAATTGCGTCAGGCCCTCGCGGATAAATTCAAGCACGATAATCATATCGATTATAAGCCTTCGCAGATCATCGTTTCTAACGGCGCCAAACACTCCTGCTACAACGCGATCCTCGCCGTTTGCCAACCCGGTGATGAAGTCATCATCCCAGCTCCCTACTGGCTCTCTTATCCGGAAATGGTGCGCCTCGCGGGGGCCGAGCCCGTTATCGTCCAAACTACCGAAGCGAATCAATGGAAAATGACCCCCGAGGACTTCGAAGATGCGATGACCCCACGCACGAAAATGGTCATCATCAACTCCCCAGGCAATCCTACCGGTTCAGTCTACTCCAAAGCAGAACTCGAGGCACTCGTGGAAATCGCCGCAGAGGAAGACATCTGTATTCTCTCTGATGAGATCTACGAAAAGCTCACCTACGATGGCGCGGAGCATGTTTCTATCGCCTCTCTTTCCAAGACTGCCTACGACCTCACCATCACCGTCAATGGTTTCTCGAAAGCCTACGCCATGACTGGATGGCGCCTCGGCTACCTTGGCGCTCCAGAGGCCGTCGCAAAAGCAATCGACGCCATCCAAAGCCACTCCACCTCCAACCCTTGTTCCTTCGCACAACAGGGCGGTCTGGCCGCTATCAAAGGCGATCAAACTCAGGTGGAGGAAATGCGCCAAGAATTTGATCTGCGCCGCCAATATATGCTTCAGCGCCTGCTCTCAATCCCCCGCATCACTATTGTCGAACCTAAAGGCGCTTTCTACATCCTAGCGAATATCTCCCAATTTGGACTGAACTCCAGCAACTTTGCCGAGCGCCTTCTCTCCAAACACCACGTGGCAGTAGTGCCCGGCGTGGCCTTCGGCGATGACCGCACCATTCGCCTCTCTTACGCCACGGGCTTGGACATCATCAAGAAGGGCTTGGACCGGATTGAGGAGTTCTGTCAATCCCTCTAAAATCCCGCTAGTCAGTGTTTCACCGACTGAACACTTATTAAGAATAGCTTTGCCTCACTTTTTACTTGCCCAACGGACCTTCTCTCCCTTGGCTAGCCGATCCATTTAGTAAGCGCATCCTTAATCCTTCACCGTTGGTCCTTGAGCGGTTGACTTTAGTCTACCCGCCATCTGCGCCAAGGGAAACCCGGTGAATTCAGAACCCAAAGCCGCTCAAGCGGCCCTCTATTATATGCCAGTTCGTCTCGGTCGATTTGAAATGCCATCCTCTCTTGTCAAAGATGAGGCCTCGCGCACAGACACTTACGCGCGCTTCATCGCGGAACCCTTTGAGGCCGGATACGGTCACACGGTTGGCAACTCGCTTCGTCGAGTACTGCTTTCCTCCCTTGAGGGCGCAGCCATTACTGCGGTCAAAATCCAAGGTGCCCACCACGAATTCCAAACCCTTCCACACGTCGTTGAGGATGTGACAGACATCATCCTCAACCTCAAAAAGGTGAAGTTCAAGGCCCACGATCATGACATCCGTAATCTCACAATTTCCGTCAACAAGGAAGGGGCCATCACCGCAGGTGATATTCAAGATTCCGCCCAGTGCGAAGTCGTCAACAAGGATCAACTGATCTGCACTTTGGACAAAAAGATCAAGTTTGACGCCGAACTCGAAGTCCGCGTCGGCCGCGGATTCGCCTCTGGTGACGCCAACAAACGGCCGGAGCAACCCATCGGGCTCATTGCGATTGACTCCATCTTCTCTCCTGTCACCCGGGTGAAGTACGCCGTGGAGAACACCCGCGTCGGCCAACGCACAGATTACGACAAGTTGATCCTTGAAATCTGGACGGACGGACGCCTGAGCCCAGAAGAAGGCCTCGTTCAAGCCTCCAGCATTCTGAAGCGCCACTTCGAACCCTTCTACGGTTACGATGAAAATGCCGTTGAATTCGCGGAGGAACAACCCCAGCAGAGTCAGGAAAATCAAAAGCTCAAAAAGCTTCTGAATATGAGTGTCAACGAGATAGAGCTCTCCGTGCGCGCAGCAAACTGCCTCAACAACGCCAACATCACCACCGTGGGTCAACTGGCGCAGAAGTCGGAAAGCGAAATGCTCAAGTACCGCAACTTCGGCAAGAAGTCTCTCAACGAGATCAAGGACAAATTGCAGCAACTGCAGCTCTCCCTAGGCATGAAATTCGAGTCCGGCCTCGTCGATATCAGCGCCAGCGACACCTCACTCATTCCTCGCTAAGAATCTCAGGAATTCATCCGGGCTTCTTTAAGGGAGCCCGGACCTTTTCCAATTTAGGTTTAATCCTTCTCAGGTACAGTCTTTCAGTTTTCATCCCTTATCCCTTCTTTAGTTTCTCATGCGCCACAAAAAGAAAACCATCAAACTTGGCCGCTCTCAGTCCCATCGTGACTCTCTGCTGGCAAATCAGGTCATCAGCCTGATTGAACATAGCCGCATCAAAACCACCCTCGCCAAAGCACGCGCCGTGCGCCCATTTGCCGAGAAGATGGTCACCATCGGCCGCAAAAACACGCTCCATGCGCGTCGTCTCGCTCTGTCTTATCTCCACCACAATCAGTCAGCGGTCAAGTCGCTGTTTGAAAAAGTTGTCCCCCGCACAGGCAATCGCCAAGGCGGCTACACTCGCATCGTCAAACTCGGCAATCGCCATAGCGACGCTTCCGAAATGGCCTACTTAGAGTGGGTCGACCAGGCGCCAACCGAAGCCGCCCCCGAGACTCCCGCCGTTGCTGCTCAACCAGAGACGCACGCTGCACCGACAGAAGCCCCACACACCACCCCACACGAGTAAGTCATCTGCCGGGGGGTAAAAGCCCCAGCCTCACTTGCTTAACAATCAGGGCGCACTCCATTTTTGGAGTGCGCCTTTTTTGTACCCCGACACGTTGCGTCCCTCTCTCATTTTCACACAAAAGCGCATCTTTAACATGCGCCGAAGGTTCGCAACGACGTGCTCCCCATCAATCCACAACCTTACCCACCCACCGCCTGATACTTTCGAACTCCGCGCATCCACAGAAACTTCGCTAATCCAAATGTAATACAAACCCACATTAACTGGATTACGAAACCTTCAACCATCGATTTAAAATCGAGGCGCTCCAAAAGAATTTGAACAGGAAAAAAAAGCTCGTATGGAAATGGAAGCCAATGCAGGACCTCCTGCATTTTTGGGGACAACAAATCCAAAGGAAATACGTGCCCACTCAAAAAGTATTCAAACGAGTATAGAATAAAAATCAGAGTCGATACCTCTAGAATCCAAAACGCAAGCATCGCCAAAGCGTAAGCGATAAAAAACTGGATCAGAGCCGAACCGCATACTGCCAGACTAAACCAAAGCCACGTCGTCAAGTGTTGCGGCCACTCCAAATGATTCGCGAAAGCCCATAGCACCACACCAAGCACAGGCAGCGTGACAATCGAATACAAAAAACGATACGCGAAAAACAATGTCAGGCGATACGCCAGATAATCCAACGGCTTGATTAAAATGGCACTAATTTGTCCCTCGCGAATTTCCGCCGCAATTCGCCACTCATCTTCTGTTGGACTAGCCAGATTCTCAACCAACAGCACCCCCACGAAATAGAAAACCATTGCCGAAAAACTATATCCCGGCAACCCCTGCCCAGATTCACAAACAGCCTTCCAAACCGCAACGGTTCCAAGCAGTGGTATAAGGCTAAACAAACTTCGCAATAAAAAATTCCAGCGATAAACAAATGTATCCTGCAAGCCTATCCCAAATACGCGCCGGTATAATGCGCTCATAAACTAGGCGCCTTCAGTTTAGCGACCATTTCCGCCGCCAAATTCAGAGCACACAGCATACTCCCAGCGTCCGCCCGCCCCGTCCCCGCCAATTCATAAGCCGTGCCATGGTCAGGACTAGTGCGTGGAAAAGGCAGCCCCAGCGTTATATTCACCCCCTCGTGAAATGCTACCAGCTTCAGCGGTATAAGCCCTTGGTCGTGATACATGCAAACCACTCCATCAAACTCACCTGTAGCCGCCCGGTAAAACACCGTGTCCGGTGACCATGGACCAGTAAATTTTCCCACCCCACTGGCGCCCAATCGTTCGACGGCGGGGCCAATTACAAGAGCCTCCTCTGAACCAAACAAGCCGCCCTCCCCCGCATGCGGGTTCAAGCCAGCCACGGCGATCCTAGGCAGTCGCCCTAATCGTCTCTGCAAAAACGCTGCCAGCAGCAGCCCAGTTTTTTCAATCTCTCTGACAGTAAGCAGACTGGGCACTTCGCTCAGGGCGATATGTGCAGTCACCAACCCCACGCACAGCGGCCCGCCGGTCAGACACATCACGTAATCCCTGACCCCACAGCGAGTCGCAAAAAATTCAGTCTGTCCAGGAAACCCAAATCCCACCTCTTTCATTCTCTCCTTATTCACCGGCCCAGTCACCACTGCCGCGTACTTACCCGACAGAGCACCGGCAACAGCCGCTTCCAATGCCGCAAATGCCCATCTGGACCCTTGGGCGGTAGGCACTCGTGCCTCAAAGGACAATTCCTGCTCTCCCACCAACTCAAAACTAAAACCCCGAGCCAAATCGGGCGAGGACAACGCTGCACGAACCACCTCCGGCCCCACACCCGCAGGATCCCCCGCCGTCACCGCAATACAGGGAAAAGATGCAACCAGAGTCGCTTCACTCTGCATCAGAAAATTTTGATGTACGCCTTTTTCCGCAACTTAGCCACCCACTCCGACTGTGCCTTCTGACGCTCCTGTCCCAGCATCACCTTCTCCACAATATCTCGAGATTCCTCAAAATTCTGAACGACCCTCGGACGCTTCGCCTCGCAATAAAGCAGGTAAGATGAAGACCCTAATTGCACCGGACGGCTCGTCTCTCCCGGTTTCAAACCCATGGCCGCTTTGGACAAAGCCTCATTCAAGGTCCCAGGCTGCACCCAGCCCCAGTCCCCTCCCGCCTCGGCGGTGCTGTCCTCGGAATACAACCGCGCCAAATCCGCAAACTTCGCACCCGAGGACACCTTGCTCCGAATTTCCTCGAGTAGTTGCTTACGTTGTTCCGGCGTCCCTTTATCGTTAGAACGTAGGATAATCATTCTTAATTGCGCCTGCTCTTCTGTTGTGAACTCGGAAATGTGTTGCTTATAAAACGCCTTTAACTTTTCAGCAGGTATCACAGTCGCGGTTTTGACGGCCTGCTGACGCATACTCTGCACGATAATCTTATTCATTTCCTCTTTACGGAAACGCTCAATAGTAAATCCAAACGAGGCTAGCTTCCGAGCGAAAGCCGCCCTGTCACCGTTGTGTTCCTCTCGGATGATAGTATTGAGTCGGTCCTCTATCAAATAACTGGGGAGCGTAAACCCCTTCTCCTTAAAGTACTGTAGAATCAACTGCCTATCGACTAGCTCATCAATCGCCTCCACTCGGATTTGCTTGATCTTTTCTTGCAATTCCTTCCCAGAGAGCTGCTCCGAAGCAGCCTTTTCCTTCGCCGAAACAAGCTCTCTGACCTGAGAAAAAGTGATGGGCTCGTTATTCACCACTGCGGCTAGGCCATCCAAAACCTCCTGTGCATGAACGGGCCTAGTATCTAACAGGGCAAAAGCCATGAAAGTCACCACTGGCACGAGCGACAAGAGCGACCGCTGAGTGTACCAGGATTTTAAGCGAAACAAAAAACGACGTGAACTAAAAGAAGTTCGAGGGGTAAAAGTAAGCAAGGACACGTGAATTATTCTTTATCCGAACTTTAGACGCCAGCGTGACCAAGTCAAGAGAGGCAAGCCGGACCATTCATAGAAAATTGTCGCTCAAGCCTCCTTCTCATGACAAATCATCACTCAAAGCCTTATTGCCGCGGATTGCCCGTGCGCGTCAAGTCCCTCCAGAGCGCTAAAACCCTCAATCACCCGCAGAGACTTCCGAAGCGACGTTTCATCCATCTTTACCCAGCTAGTTCGCCGCTGAAACATATCGGCCATTAAGCCAGGAAATGACTTGGCTCCCCCGCCCGTGGGAAGCGTGTGGCTCGGCCCAGCTAGAAAATCTCCCGCCGCTACAGGAGAGTACGCTCCAATAAACAGGGCGCCCGCATTGTGAACCTGTGCCGCAACAGCATCTGCATCTGCCGTTAAAATTGCACAGTGTTCCGGCGCGTATTCGTTACAAAGATGCACTGCTTCAGACATGGAACGTACCTCAACAAGAAACGCATCTTGCGACAAAACACCCGCCAAATGTTCCCGACGACTTAACGAAGCACACTGATTCTCGATTTCAGCACGTACCGCATCCAGCAGCGGTCCTGAATCTGTAACCAACACGATACCGCTACCCTTGCCATGTTCCGCTTGCGCCAAAAGTTCCGCCGCAACCCAGGCGGGATTCGCCGCGCCATCAGCAATAACAAGCACCTCGCTGGGCCCGGGCAACAAATCAATTGAAACTTGCCCAACCACTTGGCGTTTGGCTTCTACCACATACGCATTTCCAGGCCCAACGATCTTCTGCACACTCCGGATCGTCTGCGTCCCATACGCCAAAGCACCAATCGCCTGAGCCCCGCCGATTTTATAGATCTCCGTCGCTCCAGCGCGTTGTAATGCAAAAAGTAAGTCGTTGTTAATAGCCCCAGAGACGTCAGCTGGAGTCGCTACCACTATCTCTCCAACCCCCGCCGCCGCCGCCAAAGTCACCGTCATTACCGCAGTGGATACCAACGGTGCACTCCCGCCAGGAACATAAACACCGACCCGATCAAACGGTCTGAAACGTTCCCCCACCCACGCACCCTGCGCGTTGCGCATCTTCCAATCCTTCCGCAAAGACTTTACAGCGAAACGATGCACATTCCGCCACGCAGATTCCACAACTCGCGCCGTCTTCCCACTTACCGCAGCCTTCCTCTCTTCCCTCATCTCGCCAGCGCTCAAACGAGGCCCACCAAAAGTCTCTGTGTATTCCAGAACCGCCGCATCCCCGCGAGTGGACACAGCTTGCAAAATTTCACGCACGGTGCCCTCAACCCCAACATTTGGCACGGCCCTCCTTTTAAGTCTGCCCAGTGCAGTCTGATAATTACCGTCTGTGTGACGCAGGATTTGCATAACTAAAATAAGGTTCCCAACAGCTGTAATTCTATCGCTTCGCCTTTCCAGCTAGACTCCCCGTGGCCGCTTCCTTCGTGTTTTCCTTCTTGCGAGAAGCTCCCACCACCGAACGTCCAGAGCGCCCCTTCTTCTCCTGCGCCAAATCCGTGCGATGCCCAATTTTCTCGACCGTTCCATGCTTGAGATACTGCTTCCGAATGGTCTCCAACATCGCGTCACGTCGATCGTACAACCGCTTAAGGGGCCGAGGAGCCACTCTATCCAAGGCGTACGCCGTCAATAACGGCAACGTTATGGTGGAATCTGCATAACACACTACGCAGTCGGGGAGGGTGTCCGGATCAATCTTTCCCCAACTCACCGCCTCCGCGGGCGTAGCCCCGGATAGGCCGCCAGTGTCGGGGCGCGCATCGGTGCATTGGAGAAAATAATCGTGCCCGCGTTCCGAAATCCCCATCACTTCCTGAATCTGAGGCTCTGTTTGGAGCATAAAATTCTTCGGAGAGCCACCTCCCAGAATGAAGACGCTGGAAGTTTTACCACTCGACTTCGCATCATACACAATCGCAGCAGTTTGATTCACATCCCGATTCACATCAAATTGCAACTTGGAGGAGCGCAACGACATCGCCGCTACATTCATTCCTATGGAGCTATCTCCTGGAGAACTCGTAAATACGGGCACTCCATGCTGATACGCAGCACTCAGCACGCTAGTCTCAGTAATTCCAAGCTGCACCTCGCGCTCATGCACATACTTTCCCAGCAAATAATGAAACTCGTCAGTGCTCATCGTCTTTTGGAACTCCTTGCCCTGAATGACTTGCCGCACAAAGGCGTCAGTGTCCAAAAGAACGTCATAATCAAACAGCACATCGTAGATACGAATGACTCCGTCTTTACGCAACACAACGTCATCCAGAAACGGAGATCCGGCAAATAGCTCCATACCCAGTCCGTAGTGCAAATCATGATAAAGATTTGCGCCAGTTGAGATAATCCAATCCACAAAACCCGCCTTCAACAACGGCACTAGAGCTGCTCGCCCTAGCCCTGCAGGCGTCAGTGCCCCCGTGAGAGAAAGCCCAACGGTGCCATCCTGAGCCAACATTTTTTGCGTAAATAAGCGACAAGCTTCTGCTAGTCGACCTCCGTTGTAAGCCTTGAATGCGCCGTCAATTAGATCGGAAGCTTTGATGCCGCTGGTAATCGGAGTGGGAAGAAGTCGGGGAAATTTTTTGTTTAGCGAACTCATGACGAAGTAGGTGAGTAGCCCAAAAGGTACAAGGTGCGCTGAGCGGGTCAATCTCCACCGCCCCTACAGAGGGTATCGGGTTATTACCTAACCCCAGCAAACGCTTTTTCAGCGTAGTAATTAGTATGGATACCAGTTTCCCAACAAAGGCCAGCCACTCGACAGCCCTGCTCTCTTCCCCTACTCGGCTTTCCTCGCCACCTCAGGTCTCCTCGCCACCTCAGGTCTCCTCGACGCAACCCATCGACTGTTCGTGCAACGTCCCGCAGAAAATTAACCAACCTCAACCCGCGGGTGACACTGCGGACTTTCAGCTGCCCAAAAACTACACAGCACCAGCCACAGCCCCTCCATACAGCGCTGATGCACCGTTCCATGAGCGGGCATCAGTCCCTGGGGCCGAGACCTCCTTTTTGCCAACTGAGCTAGCCCCATTAAGCGCTCTCCCCCCTTCAACGCCCCGTCAAGGCTTCTCAAGGAGCTCGAACGCCCCCCTAAACAACTACACTCCATTAGTTGGCCTGCAACAAACGTCTTGCGAGCCTCGTGCTCCCTTAAAATCCGACGCCCCGTCTGGATCCGCGACTTACCCCCCTACGGACTCAAACGTCGAAGGAGAAAACTCGGGCAACCTTCCACCGCACCCGCTCTCACGCGCCACTTGCTCCGCCACCGAGCATATCATTTCTAGAATCAATGTAGACGAGGCTCCGCGCCCTTTCCCCGAGGCCGAGCCGAGAGAAATCTTTGATCCATTCAAAAGCAATGGAGATGAAAAAGTCCCCAACGGCACTCAGCCGCATTCGTTTGAGCGAACACCATCGGAAACCTCAAACGGTGCAGCGGCCGACGGCGAGACTGACGAAATGCTGCTAATGAGACTTCAGGCTAGAGAACATTCCGCCCTCGCTAAGCTCTGGGCGCGCTATGCCCCCCTGTTGTACTCCCAGTCGCTCAAAATACTGCATAATCCCAGCGAATGCGAAGATGTTGTGGCAGAGGCTTTCTCCGAGGTCTGGCAAAGAGCCGCCAACTATCACGCCCAGCGCGCTAAACCTGCCGCCTGGCTTGTCACATTGGTGCGAAGGCGGGCCATCGATCGACTGCGGGAACGTCGCAGCTTTGAGCGGGCCGAAGAGCGACTCACCTACGAGTTTGCTCGCCGCGCAACCTCCAATAGCGCGGAGGAACACTTGCGGCTTGCAGACTTGCGCTGGCTGCTGGATCAGGCCCTCAGTAAACTCACTGAACAGCAAAGGCAAACCGTTTCAATGGTGTACTTTCAAGGACTTACTCAAAGAGAAATCTCAGAACGCACCCACACCCCGATTGGGACAATTAAAACGAGGCTAGAAATTGCCCTCAGAAAAATGCGGGAGCGCATCCGGGGCACTCGGCTAAGAACAATGCTGCCATGCC
>Ga0114971_10001099_pt1 | contig 18284 bp, 16 predicted proteins | sample M_140625_MF_Meta_FD_87320 | JGI IMG/M metagenome (GOLD analysis project Ga0114971, IMG submission 87320) | Freshwater microbial communities from Lake Montjoie, Canada to study carbon cycling - M_140625_MF_MetaG | ecosystem: Environmental > Aquatic > Freshwater > Lake | place: Lake Montjoie...
ACAAAGTACACGGGCGGCGACAGATTCGAGAGTTGTCTTTTCTTCGACTTCCTTGTCTTCATGGCAAGTGATTTTCGCAGACAAGTTCATGACATCCGAGTTTGAAAAAGCGTTTGCAAAGTCATCAATGGACAAAGAGATCTCACTTCCTTTGAATTGACTATAGTAAAACGCCATGGCCACTGCAAAGGGCGTGCTCAGTTGAGCTTGCTGATGATCAACGGGCTGGTTGGCCGTGAGTTTGCCCACCATGGCTGGGTGCACGCCAATTTCAATGTGCGAGATATCTACAACGCTAATTGTTTGTTTTTTTGCAATAAACAAAGCACATTCAATGGCACTTTGCATGCGTACGCTTCCAGCGTGGGGTTTGAGAGAGATTTTTTCAATTTCAAAGGCGTCCCCCAATCGCTTTAGGATCGTTTGCTCATCGAACCGCTCGGAGAAGGCATGGCAAAACCCCTGTACGCCCTCAATTGCATCTGGAGGTCCACTCAGGCCTTGATGGGCCAAAAGTGCGGCCTCCACGCCATTCATGGCAGCTTTGCCAGCGTGGAATCGTTTGATGTCAGAGCCAGATACAAAAAACTGTGAAATCCCACATGCAAACGTGGCCGCAATGCCCAAGGCATTGCGGTGTTGTTCAACGGAGAGTTTGAGCAGTTTTGCGCAAGCCGCAGCGGCGCCAAACGCGCCGCAAGTGGGAGTGCCTTGAAAGCCCCGCAATGAATGCTCAGGTTGAATGGACATGCCGATTCGAATGGCTGTTTCATAACCAACCACACAAGCTTCAAGCAACTCTTGTCCAGTTGCTTGGGTGACTTGGGCCATGGCGATGGCTGCAGGCCATACGCAAACACCTGGATGAATGATTGCCGCCACATGCGAGTCATCCCAGTCTAAGCTGCCACAAGCAGTTGCGTTGATGAATGCAGCTTTGGCCACATCGACTTGCAGGTCGTGCAAAAGAACGTGAGCGTTTCGATCTGAACGATGGTGTTGATAAAGCGATAGGATGTCTTGAGTCCATACACGATCGATACCACCCGCTGAGGCACGAAAAATATCGATCATCAAAACATGTAGGGTCTCCTTCACGCGGATTGGGACTTGTGCCCAGCGAAGATCGTGGCCAAACTGCGCCAATGCGTTTGTTGCACCCATGCTGGCTAAGGGAGGACTTGCTAGATTATTGGTTTTTGATGTTGGCATGTTTAATGACTTTTTCCCATTTGCTGTAGTCCGCTCTTAAGTACTGATTGAGTTGTGCGGGTGTGCCACCCATCAGCTCAATCGATTCTTCTGAAAATCGTTTTTTGGTTTCTTTGTTGGACAAAATCTTATTCATCTCGGCATTGAGTTTTCCTACGATGGCGCTATTTAAGTTGGGCGGACCATACAAGCCCCACCATTGATTGGACTCAAACCCCTTGAGTCCACTCTCAGACAATGTGGGGATGTCTGGTGCAATTTCTAAGCGATTCAGACTGGTCACGCCAATCAGTTTAAGTTTGCCAGCTTTGACCATCCCATTGACACTGGCGTAGGCTGCAAACAAGGCGTTGACCTGACCGCCAATGGTGTCTGCAACGGCTGGGGCAGCGCCTTTGTAGGGGACATGCAACAGTGTCACGCCAGCGTATTGATTAAAAAGCTCACCCGTGAGGTGACTTAACGTGCCCGCTCCATTAGAGGCAAAACTGAATTGGGTTGGTTTTGCTTTGGCCTGAGAGATCAAGTCGTTTAAGGTATTGATTTTCTCTTTGGCATTGACCACCAAGACGTTGGGGGATGAACCAATCAAGACTATGGCTGTAAAGTCAGTAAAGGGGTTATAGAGGGACTTTTCTCCTAAAAGAGGGTTGATGGACATGGCGCTGCTGGAGGTGAGCAGCAAGGTGTATCCATCCGCTTCAGCTTTTGCAACATAAAGGCTGCCAATTCCCCCGCCAGCCCCCGCTTTGTTTTCGACCACAAAAGGAGTTCCCAGAGCCTCGGACAATTTTTGTGTCACTAAGCGAAGTACCACATCGGCTGCACCACCCGCTGGGAAAGGGGTGATGACGTGAACCGCACGCTCGGGATAGGCCAGCGCATTGAGCGTTGAAATTGAAAAAATAAAAAGCACCCCAAGGGTGATTTGATGCATGCGAGTTAAAAGGTGAGTCATGAGTGTCTTAAGGAGTTCTGGGACGCGAGCTGGGATAAATTTCTTAGCGAGAATTTGAAGTCGACTTTTTTTGGTATACATTTCAAGCTCTATTGTAGAAATAAATACTTACATAGAAATAAATACTTACACCAAGGCAATTGACGGGGTCTAGGGTGCCAAGGGGAAACCATTGTAAAAAGAAGTTGGGCTTATGAAAAAAAAATGGACGATCAGGCCTCAGGGCTCAAATTGGGGCGAATTTGGTGAAGACGATCAATGCGGCCGCATGAATCTCATTACCCCTGAAATTCGACTTCAAGCCATCCAAGAGGTGATCACAGGAGAAATATTTTGTTTGAGCTTGCCACTGGACAAACCTGGCGGACAAGTTTTGAACGCACATCGGTGTGCACCCATTTTCAAGCCGGTCACCAATGCCCAAGGACACAAGATTTTTAATTTCGCGCTCAATGAGTTGGATCAAAGACTGACCGACGTCTCTAGCGATGAGGCAGTGCTTTTATACAGTCAGTATTCCACGCAGTGGGACAGCTTTTCGCACAAAGGTTCATGGTTTGATGTAGACGGTGAGGGGCAGGCTAAAAAAGTTTTTTACAACGGATGGTCCATTGTGGATCCGCATGGTCAAGGCTTGCAAGGTGAATTGGGGGCAAAAGCCTTGTCCATTGCCAAAATGGCCGAAAAAGGCGTCCAGGGACGAGGGGTGATGATTGATTTACATCGACACTTTGGAGATAAAAGAGTGCATGTGAATTTGGAGATGCTTTTATCGATCATGGCACAAGAGAAGATTCAAGTCCAAGAAGGCGATATGGTTTGTTTTCACACGGGCCTGGATGACTTGATCATGCAAAGCGCCCCCAGCGGGCCCAGCGAAACCATCAGAACAGCCTGCGCGGTTTTAGATGGGGAGGATGAGGGGCTCCTTAATTGGATCACGCAAAGCCGTTTGAGTGCCATCGTATCGGATAACTTGGCCATTGAAGCGTCTTCCACCTTAGGCATTCGCCATGGTTTGGGCGAGAGCGGTGCGGTCTTGCCACTGCATGAACACTGCTTATTTAAATTGGGCGTTCACCTTGGTGAGCTTTGGTATTTGAGTGAGCTTTCAAGTTGGCTTCATCAAAATCAACGCCATCGTTTTTTGTTGACAGCGCCCCCATTGCGTCTGCCTGGTGCTGCGGGTTCACCCGTCACACCAGTTGCAACGGTTTAGTTTGCCTGCGTGCAGCTTTGGCGCTCCATTGCCTCTAGAAAGTCAAGGACTTGATCGGTGCATTCTTTGACATGGGTCAAATGAATCATGTGAAAGGGCGTTTGGATGTGTTCAATTCGAATGTTCTGAATGTGTTTTTGTATAAGGGCCTCTTGCTCGGTATCGGTGATTTGTCCATTGCTTGGCATGATCGCAAGTGTTGGGCAGTGAATGCGCGCGAGGAAGTCTTTGGCATTGGCTGAATTCACAAGCTCCGAGTAGCGCACCAACACGTCGGGTTGCCCCTTTGCAAACTCATCGACGTACCAGTCAATGAGATGGGGGTCAGTGTCTGGTGCAAATCGGGTCAAGACACTGGTTTCTCGAACCCAGTTTTTGATGCCCATTTTTTTCATCGCGTCCAATCTAGATCCGTGCCCCATGGCATAGCGAGATTTCATGGCGTCACTGATATAGACGGGTGTGGCAACCAGGATCAGTGCTTTGACCCGCTCAGGGTGCAAGCTTGCCAAAGCCATGCCCAAGATGCCGCCCATGGACTCGCCGCAAAAATAAACCGGTGCATCACTGAGGTGTTGAATCAGTTGGACCAAGTCGCTGACACAATGTTCGATGGAAATATCATCCTGGGTGTTTTCAATGGGTGAGGACTGTCCCACACCTCTCATGTCAGCGCGAACAATTTTAAAGTGCCGGCTTAGATAAGGGATCCATCTGTACCAAAACGCACTGCTCCTGCCGTTGCCGTGTTGAAGCAGGAGTGCTGGTCGATGTTGCCACGGATTGGTGAAATCGTCTTCTTGATAAAAAATGTCAATGTCTTTGGCAACTTGAAGTTTAGGCATGGGTTCAGTCCAGAGTGATTTTGATTTTTTGTGTAAGCTCTAACCACTGCTTTTTATCGCGATTGAAAAAGTCAGCAAACTCTTTAGGAGTACTTCCAACCGCAATTGCACCATCCTTGCTCAGTCGCTGCAGTACCTCAGCGTCTTTGAGCGCTTTTGCGATTTCTGATGAAAGTTTGTTCACTGTGCTTGTGGGCGTTTTGGCGGGCACAAAGACACCATACCATCCATCGACTTGGTATTTGGGGTAGCCCAACTCTTTGATGGTCGGCACATCGGGCAAGGCCTTAGATCTGTGCTCGCTGGTGATGGCCAAGACCTTGAGTTTTTGAGCTCGAATCAAGGCGCCACCTGCCAAAAGATTGTTGAGCATGGCTTGAACTTGACCGCTGATCAAATCGTTGTTCGCCGGTGCCGCACCTTTGTAGGGAACGTGAATGAGCTCTATGCCCGTGATCTCTTCTAGCAACTCCATTCCCAAATGTGGGCCACTGCCCGTGCCTGAAGACGCGTAGCTGATTTGCCCTGGATGCAGTTTGGCATAGTCAATGAATTCTTTAAAGGAGTGAAGGGGAGAACTTTGGGGGATGGTAAAGAGATAGGGGTAAAGTGCAACCAGGCTCACCGCCGTAAAATCTTGATCCGTGTTGTAGGGTAAGCTTTTGTAGATGGCTGGTGCAATCGAGTGAGAGGCGATGGTCAACAAAATCGTCAAACCATCAGGCGTTGAATGAGCCACGTAGTCTGCGCCAATGACACCATTGGCGCCGGACTTGTTTTCAACGATGACGGGTTTGCCCACTTGAAGACTTAATTTATTGGCAAGCGCTCTGGCCACAGCATCCGTTCCACCAGCGGCGGGAAAGGGCACAATCATCTTGATGGGTTTGCTTGGCCATTCTGTGCTGTCTTGAGCAAGACACGGTGCTGCTGTGACTGCCAGTTGTACCAAAGCCATGACCATCAAATCTAGGCAAGGGCATTTGAAAAGAGTTCGGTAGAAGGACAAATTCATCTCCAGTGATTTTTGATGCTCAAGAAACTGTTTGATCAACGGGCATGTATCATCGCTAAAGCATTGATGCTATGGGAAGCAGGCCTCAAAGCCATGAGCGGTTTGAACATGGGCTTGGACATTGGGGCAAAAGTGAAGAGTTTGGTTTTTTTCATCTGAAGCTTTCTAAAGCGGCTCAGATGTTCAATGTGGCTTTTCCTTTGTGGGGCTTCTTTGATCCTTGTCAATTAACCAAAACAAAGCGTTGTCTTGGGAGGCCCAAGTACGCGTTGGCTCGTCAAGCGCCTGGGGCCCATGAGTCTTTCAAGCCAGTGATGCGATTAAAGACGGGAGAGAGTTCGCTGTGATCTTTGAGATCGCTTACAAAGTAGCCATGCCTCTCAAATTGAAAGCCCTTGCCGGCTTGAATCGCTTTCAAGCTCGGTTCAATTTTGCTGTGAGAGATTTTTAAGCTCTGTGGATTGAGGGCCGTGAGGAAATCTTTGCCTCCGGCATCAGGTTGTGAGTCGTTAAAGAGGCGATCATAAATTCGGACCTCCGCGCTCAAAGCGTCGAGTTGACTCACCCATGTGAGAACTCCTTTGACTTTGATGGAGTTGGCGCCAGGTGTGCCACTTTTCGTATCCGCAACGATATTGGCCAAGACCTCGGTCACCTCCCCTTGCTCGTTGGTCACACACCCTACACACTCAACGACATAACCGTATTTGAGGCGCACTTTGTTGCCCGGAAAAAGTCTAAAAAAACCTTTGGGCGGAGTTTGTGCAAAGTCGGATTTTTCAATCCACAGGTGAGGGCTGAATAAAAATTCACGCTGCCCCCATTCTGGGTGATTGGGGTGCATGGGTGCTGTGACGCTGATGTGGGGCTCATCTCCCATGACTTCACGCCAGTTGCTTAGAGTCAGTTGAATGGGTTCCAAGACGGCCATGGCCCTTGGGGCCTTGTCCTCCAAGTCCTCCCTCAAGCAGCCTTCAAGGGTGCTGTACTCAATCCAACTGTCGCTTTTCGTCACGCCAATGCGATCTACAAATGTACGGATGCTTTGTGGTGTATAGCCCCTCCTGCGAAGTCCCACGATGGTGGGCATTCTGGGGTCATCCCACCCACTCACATGGTGCTCGTTGACCAGTTGCGCGAGTTTTCTTTTGCTGGTGATCACATAGGTCAAATTCAGCCGAGCAAACTCGTACTGTTTGGGTGCGGGTGCACTCAGCAAGTTCAAGCCAATGAGTTTATCTAGAAGCCAATCGTAAAAGGGACGTTGGTCCTCAAATTCAAGGGTGCAAAAGCTGTGTGTGATTTGCTCCAGCGCATCTTCAATGGGGTGAGCAAAGGTGTACATTGGATAAATGCACCAACGGTTTGCGGTGCGGTGGTGATGCGCTCGGCGAATGCGATAAATCGCCGGGTCACGCATGTTTAAATTGGGCGAAGCCATGTCAATTTTGGCTCTGAGCACGGCGCTTCCATCGGCCAAGAGCCCGTCTTTCATGGCGGTGAAACGCGCGAGATTGTCTTGTGGGCTTTTATCGCGATGGGGGCTGTTGATGCCCGCAGTAGAGAAGTCTCCTCGCATGCTCCTCATCTCTTCAGCACTTTGTTCATCGACGTAGGCGTTGCCAGACTCAATGAGTGCCAGTGCGGCGGCGTACATGAACTCAAAATAGGAGCTGGCCTCATACAGGTGTGAGACCGTCTTGCCGTTGATTTCTTGGCTCCAATCAAACCCTAACCACTTTACCGTATCCAAAATGGAGTTGACGTACTCGGTGTCTTCTTTTTCTGGATTGGTGTCGTCAAAACGCATGTGACACACGCCGTGGTAGTCCTGTGCTAGACCAAAATTGATACAAATGCTTTTGGCGTGACCGATGTGCAAGTAACCGTTGGGCTCTGGTGGAAAGCGTGTGCGAATGCATGCGGTGTCTAAAGCGCCTTGATCTTGGTGCGCTTTGGGGCCTGGAGAGCCAGCCCATTTGCGCGTGCTGTATGCACCTTTGGACAAATCGTGTTCAATGATTTGACGTAAAAAATGACTTGGTTTTTCTATGGGATCAGGCGACGCAGTTTGGCTTGACGTCTTGGGGACATGGGGTGAGGATGTATCTTTGGCGCTCATGGCCTGATTTTAGGCGTGTCTGGGTGCATAAGTGCCAACCAGGGATGGTAAATGTATATTTTTTTGCATTCATGCCTCAAAGAGTGCACTTGCAAAGGATAATTGGCTCGCTTTGCTTGCAATGTGCTCAAAGCACCACAATGGCTTTTGAACCGAGGATTGAGTGTGGAAATAGACGTGATACTTTTGCTAAAAGCGCTGCTGATGGGTGTGGTTGAAGGGTTGACGGAATTTTTACCCATTTCCTCAACGGGACATTTGGTATTGGTGGGGTCCTTGATTGAGTTTGACGACGAGCGTGCGAAAGTGTTTGATATCGCGATTCAATCGGGCGCCATTTTTGCGGTGGTCTTGGTCTTTTGGGCAAAGATAAAAAACACCTTTCTTTCTTTGCCCAGGTCGAGAACGGCTCAGCGCTTGACCATCAATGTGTGCATTGCCTTTGTGCCAGCGGTCATCATGGGTCTTCTTTTTGGTCATTGGATCAAGGCGCATTTGTTCACGCCTTGGGTGGTCGCGAGCACCTTTATCATTGGCGGCTTTGTGATTTTATGGGTTGAAGGTTGGGGCCGGCCCAAGCCCTTGGATGAGCACCCCAACGATCGCTTTCGAGTTCTCAATGTGGAGTCCATGTCTGGCTTGGATGCTTTGAGGGTTGGATTGGTTCAGTGCTTGGCCATGTTGCCAGGCACATCCAGATCGGGTGCGACGATCATTGGTGGCATGTGGTTTGGTTTGAGCCGTCAAGTGGCCACTGAGTTTTCGTTTTTTCTGGCGATTCCCACATTGCTTGGAGCGGGCGTTTATAGTTTGTACAAGGAGCGAGCGCTCTTGAGCGTCCATGATGCGCCCTTGTTTTTGGTGGGCTTGGCGGCGTCATTTTTAAGCGCCTGGGTGTGTGTGAGGTGGTTGCTGAAGTTCATCTCAACCCACGACTTTATCGCTTTTGCTTACTATCGCATTGCGTTTGGTGTATTGATATTGATCTCAGCCCATTACCAGTGGGTTCAATGGTCGCATTGATTGATTTGCGATAAGGCTTAGCGCAAAGTTTAAAGCAATTTCTTGAGTGCATACAAGGCGTCAAGCGCCTCTTTGGGAGAGAGTTGGTCGGGGTCAATGTCTTTGAGTTTGCTTTCAACTGCGCTCATGTTGAAAAGCTCCTCATGTTCAGGCACGCTAAAGAGGTCCACTTGCTTTTCTTGCTGCTGTGCAAGGGATTCAAGGGCGCCTAAAACCTGTTTGGCATGGTTCAAGACAGACTGTGGGATGCCAGCCAGTTTGGCCACTTGAATGCCATAACTTTGTGAGGCAGGACCGGGTTCGATCTCATGCAAGAAGACAATGTGCGAGCCTGTTTCACTGGCACCCAAGTGAATATTGATCGACTGCTGATGGTGATTTGGAAAATCGGTCAACTCAAAATAGTGGGTGGCAAACAAGGTAAAAGACTGACATTTGTTGTGCAGTTGTGTGGCGATGGCTGAGGCCAATGACAAACCATCAAAGGTGGAGGTGCCTCTTCCTATTTCATCCATCAAGACCAAGCTGTGAGCGCTGGCGTTGTGCAAGATAAAAGCCGCCTCGGTCATCTCCATCATGAACGTGGACTGCGCGTTGGCCAAATCATCGGCGGCTCCAATGCGCGTGTAAATGGCATCAATGGGGCCAATGCTGCACGCCAAGGCCGGGACGTGACTGCCCATGCATGCCAAGAGCACGATCAATGCAACTTGTCTCATGTAGGTGGACTTGCCCCCCATATTGGGTCCGGTGATGATGTGCAGGCGTTGCTTGCTGCTCATGGAGGTGTTGTTGGCGATGAATGCCTTATTGGCGCTTTCTTGCAAGCGAGCTTCAACCACGGGGTGCCTGCCTTTGAGGATCTCAATGCAAGGATGGTTCACAAAGGTCGGTGCACACCACCCCAAGGTTTGAGCGCGCTCACTCAAGGTCAATAGGCAATCGAGTTGAGCCAGCGCTTTGGCCATGGTGGCAAGAAGAGGGACGGTGTCTTGAAGGGTATCGAGCAGTTGCTCATAGAGCCATTTTTCTCTTGCCAGACCTCTTTCTTGTGCGGACAAGGCTTTGTCTTCAAACTCCTTGAGCTCTGGGGTGATGAAGCGCTCCGCGTTTTTAAGGGTTTGTCGCCTTCTGTAATTATCTGGAATGCGGTCCAACTGTCCTTGAGTGACTTCGATAAAGAAGCCGTGAACCTTGTTGAATTGAACCCTTAAATTGTGGATGCCCGTTCGAGCCCTTTCTTTGGTTTCCAAGTCCAAGAGAAACGCGTCGCAATTGTTTTGAATGCCTCTTAACTCATCCAAGCTTTCATCGTACCCATCGGCCATGACGCCCCCATCGCGCACCAACACCGAGGGCTCAGGGGCAATGGCTCTGCCAATGAGCTCGCACCAGCGCGTATCGATTTCAAGCTCTGCTTGAAGTTGCACCAAAAGGTCGGTCGCACCAAGAGCTTGCAACTGCGCTCTAAGGACGTGGGCCCTCTCAAGTGAACGGGTCAAAGCGATCAGCTCTCGGGGTTTGACTTGCCGCAAAGCAATGCGCGCGCTGATGCGTTGGACATCGGCCATGCCTTTGAAGTGTTCTCTCAATTGCATAAAATTCGACTGGGCTTGTCCTTGCATCAACACATCAATGGCTTGAAGTCGACGCCGTGGAGCGTCCCTGGATCTGGAGAGTTCAAGCATCCAGCGCTTGAGTTCTCTAGAGCCCATTGAGCTCTGGCAGGTGTCAAGCAAGGAGAACAAAGTCGGTGAGTCCTCGCCTTTGAGGGTTTGGGTGAGCTCAAGATTTCTTCGCGTACTGGGCGGCAGATCAATCAAATCGTCTTGCAAGATCACTTGCAAGGATTTGATGTGCGGCAGGCTTTGCCCTTGCGTGTGTTCGGCATAACTGAGCAAGGCACTGGCTGCGGCATGTGCAGCCGTCAAATGCTGTGCATGCCAGGCTTCAAGGGACTGGGTTTGCAGTTGTTCTTGGAGTTTTCTAACGCCCAAGGCCGCTTCAAATTGCCACTCTGTGCGTTGGGTCAGCACATGGACCCCAGAGATGCTGGCCCTCAATGCCGCTGGCAAAGATTGAGAGCAAATCACTTCGCTTGGAGAGATGCGGTTGACCCATTCGTTGAGCTCGGAGCTGGCGCATTGAGTGAGATAGATTTCGTTTTGGGTAAGGCTCATCCAAGCCAAGCCACATCCTTGCCCTGAAGAGGCGCGTTCACTGGCGTAGACCGACAGCAGGTACGATTCTGTTTTGTCAGCCAGGAGCTCCGTGTCTGTCAAGGTCCCAGGGGTCAAGACCCGAACGACTTTTCGCTCAACAGGACCTTTGCCGGTGATCTCTCCGACTTGCTCGCAAATGGCCACCGACTCACCGCGCTTGAGGAGCTTGGCAAGGTAGCCTTCTGCAGAGTGAAAGGGCACGCCTGCCATGGCAATGGGTTGGCCAGCACTGTGGCCGCGGTGCGTTAAGGTGATGCCAAGCAAATCACTGGCTTTGTGTGCATCGTCATAGAACAGTTCATAAAAGTCCCCCATCCTGTAGAACACAAGCGTATCAGGATACTGGGCCTTGATCGCCTTGTATTGCTGCATCATGGGCGTATCGGTGTCGCCTTTGGCCAAGACCTCTTTGATCGATTTGCTGCTGTCCTCTTTCATTCGATTCCATTGAACTTGGGTGTTGAGTGCGAAAGGCTCAAGGGTTTGACTTCAATACAAAAAGCACAGGGCAACTTAACGGCCCTGAGGCGCGCGAAGTTTTTTCAACGCCATGGATGTTGGCGAATTAGACGCTTTGAGAGACACGGTGCCAGTTTGCGCAACCCTGTCTCCACTGATGTGATCTATTGAGTTGTTTGAACTTGTGTTGAATTTGGAGTAAGGCTTTAAAAGCGGCACCATTTGTGCATAAATTTTAGGGCTCGCAGCCATGATTTCTTGGGCGTCTAGATACGGCGCCTCTCCGCTGTAGTTGCCAATGAGGCCGCCCGCTTCAGTGACCAACAAGCAGCCTGCTGCAATGTCCCAAGGCGCGAGACCCGTTTCGAAAAATCCATCGGTGTAGCCCGCAGCCAAATAGGCCAAATCCAGCGCCGCAGAACCCGGGCGTCTAAGCGCGGAGGTTTTGGGAATGATGTCTCTCAAAATGTTGAAATAAGCTTCCAGGTCATCCTCTGCTCGAAACGGAAAGCCCGTGCTGAGCATGCAATCTTTGAGTTGCGTGCGCTTGCTCACTCGCATGCGTCGGTCATTGACAAAGGCGCCGCGTCCCTTGGTGGCGGTAAAGAGGTCATTGCGGGTGGGGTCGTAAATCACCGCTTGCTCAATCTTGCCTCGAACTTGAAGCGCAACGCTCACGCAATAAATTGGAAAGCCATGAATGAAATTGGTCGTGCCATCCAAAGGATCAATGATCCAGATGTGATCGCTAGAAGGCGAGCCATGCGTGGAGCCTGACTCTTCAGCCAAAATGCCGTGATCGGGATAAGCACCTAAAAGAGTTTCAATGATGATTTGCTCACTTTCGTGGTCAATTTCTGTCACGAAATCATTGATGTTTTTCTCGGAAATGCGCACAGACTCCACATCCAAAGCGGCTCTATTGATGACACCCCCAGCTGCTCGAGCTGCTTTAATGGCCACATTGAGCATGGGGTGTAGGGAGTTGGAGGGCATCATAAAAGAACAATCGTGGGTTTCAATGGAGCGTTATTGCGTGCGGTGGATCTCAATGCAAATCCAGTGGGCTTGAAAAGAAAGTCACCCTTAAGGGGTCAAAGAGCCTTGATACATCTTTAAAATGGAGTTTGAACCACAGTTGAGGTGCAAATGTCAGCCATTGACTCCAGAGCTTTAAAAGGATGCAGAGCTATGTAGAGTTCATGCGCACTATTTTAAGTCATCCCTAGGGTGAAGTTGATTTTTTTCTCGCGCGTGCGCCCTCTTAAGCCTGTCTTTGACGTCTCATTAACAGTTAAGCCTTCATGAAAACCCGTTTTATATTGATTCAGACCAGTCATGCAGGCAATGTAGGGGGGGTGGCCAGGGCCATGAAAGTCATGGGTTTTGATGATTTGGTCTTGGTCAGTCCTCGATTTGAGAATGTGCTCAGGCGTGAAGAGACCAAGCAGCGCGCCAGTGGCGCTCAAGATATCTTGGATCGCGCTCGGGTGGTGTCAACGCTGCAAGAGGCCTTGGAGGGGATCACCCATGTGTGCGCAACGGCCATGACGCCAAGAGATTTTGGCCCGCCAACGCGTTTTCCAAGAGAGTATTTTCAAGCGCTTTTGGCCCCAAACCAGAGCACGCCTTTGGGCATTGCTTTTTTGTTTGGCTCGGAGCGCTTTGGCATGCTCAACGAGGATGTTTATCGCTGTCATGTGGCTTTGAGCATTCCTACGAACCCAGATTTTGGATCCTTGAATTTGGCCAGTGCTGCACAAGTCTTGGCTTATGAGTGGCGCATGGCTTTGGGCGGCTATGGTGCAAATGGGGAGGTGGCTTATGCCAATTTTGAGCCCCTTGGTCAAGAACGGGTTCAAGCAGATGCGAAAGAAATTGCAGGACTGATCGGTCACTGGCAAGAGTCGCTTGTGAGAATTGGTTTTTTGGATCCCTTGGCCCCCAAAAAGCTGATGCCCAGGTTGCAGCAAATATTTAATCGAGCCCAACTCTCACCTGAGGAAGTCCACATTCTTAGAGGTGTTGCTAAGCAAATGGTCGCCAAGGATGCCATAAAAAGAATAGACTAGAGCACTATGTTTTCAAGAATCAGAGACGATATCGAGTGCATTTTTGAGCGCGACCCTGCAGCCAAGAGCCGCTGGGAAGTGCTCACGTGTTACCCAGGCTTGCATGCTTTGATTTTGCACCGCTTGGCCCATGCCCTTTGGGCAATGGGTTTGTGGTGGTTGGGTCGATTCATATCGCATGTGAGTCGGTTTTTAACGGGCATTGAAATCCATCCTGCAGCCAAAATTGGCAAGCGTGTATTTTTCGATCACGCCATGGGCGTGGTGGTGGGGGAGACGGCTGAAATTGGAGATGGGTGCACCATCTATCAAGGGGTCACGCTGGGTGGAACGAGTTTGTACAAAGGCACCAAACGTCATCCAACTTTGGGCCGTGATGTGGTGGTCGGGGCAGGTGCCAAAGTGCTGGGTGGTTTTGAAGTCGGCGCTGGAGCTCGCATTGGGAGCAACGCAGTGGTCACCAAACCCGTGCCTGCGGGTGCCACGGCCGTTGGCAATCCCGCTCGCATCATCGAGCCGCAGCCCGCAAGCGCAGTCAGCCCCGTGTCCTCAGAGCCAAGATTGCGATCTGAACGCGTGGGCCCTCAAGCAACAGATGTGAGCTCGCCCCCATTGGATGCACAAGTAAACGCTCCTCACGCAAGCGAGTCTATTTTTTCAGCCTATGGCGTCACTCAGGCCGATGACCCCGTGGCCCAATCGATCAAAGAATTGAGCGATCGCACCTTGGTGCAAGAGCGTTTGATCAAAGCTTTGCAAGTGGAGTTGGAGGCGATGAAAGGCCAGGCCAGGCACTGAATCCTTTGAGGCGAGCGCTGTTTTTTTTTAGGCCAGTCAACCTCTTTTAGAGTGCAGTGCAGTTTTGGGTCTGAAGGCTTTGCAGAACTCGTCTTTGCATTCCATATAGGGGCCACCAATGAGGTCGATGCAATAGGGCACGGCGGCAAAAATTCCATGGACCAAGCCAGCACCTTGTGGGTCTTTCAAGCCGCCCAAAGTCTCTTCAATGGATTTGGGTTGCCCGGGCAAGTTGATGATCAAGGTTTGGTCTTTGATCACCGCCACTTGCCTTGACAAAATAGCGGTTGCAACAAAGTGCAAGCTGATTTGTCGCATTTGCTCTCCAAACCCAGGCATCTCCTTGCCCTGAACAGCCAAAGTGGCTTCAGGGGTGACATCCCTTGCAGCCGGTCCAGTCCCACCGGTTGTCAAAATGAGGTGGCAACCCTTTTTGACCAACTCAAGCAAGTTTGAGGTGATCAAGGCGGCCTCATCTGGGATCACCGCCTGATGCCAAACAATGGGGTTCCAAAGGGCTTGGTTGAGCCAGTCTTTGAGAGCCGGAATGCCCTTGTCTTCATAAGCACCCCTTGAGGCTCGGTCACTGATCGAGAGCAATCCAATGGTGAGGGTGTCACACTGAGGGTCAATTTGAGGGTCAATTTGCGGCGTGGTGGTCATGGCAAACACTTAAAAAATGAAGCGGTCTTGAGATTTTGGGCATTTGGATGGCGCGTTTGGCAATCTCAATGCGCCATGTCTTCGGTATCGTTGGGCGCAGTCAAGGGTGTTTGATGTGCAGGGTTCATGGCGCCTCGGATCCATTGAAATATTTCTCTGTAGGCTCGAGATTGTCTGGGCGCTAGACCCATGGAGACTTCCCTTTGGCCCAGTGGCACAGCATCTTTGCGCGCTTGTCTGATGAGGGCTCGAAGTTGTTGAGCATCCGTTTGTGGAAAGAGCTCTATCCACTTGGCCAGTGCCTCCTCATCGCGAATCAATCTCTCGCGCCACAACTCCGCCTCATGCAAGGCCTGAGTCTCAGCTGCAGAGCCACCGTGTTGGAGTTGAAGGCTCTCTTGGATGCGTTCAATGTCCTCTTCAGAGAGCTTTCTCATGAGTTTTCCGACATACTGCATTTGACGCCTTTTGCCTTCAAAGTCAGTGATTTTTTTTGCAGCAGCCAAAGCGTCAACCAAGCTGCCTGAGAGATGACCTTGATCGAGCAACTTTTGTTTGAGATCGGTCCTGAGCTCGAGCAACTCAACGCCGAGTTTTTGCCGCTCAGTGCTTTCGCGTTTGAGATCGGTTTTGCTCGCGCTGTCGCTGCCTTTGAGTTCGCGTTTATAGGCCAAATCAAGCTCACTGCCTTCAGCAACGAACTCTCCTCGAACGTAGTAGCCTTTTTTGGGTTTTCTTGACATCTTGGGGTGAATTATCGCCTGCATTGCGATAAGGTCAAAGGCGACAGTATCATATACGTTCATGAAAAAACTAAAATCCACTCCATTTCCCTCCCCCAAAGACGCTTTGAGGGGATTTTCATACACCAGGGCACATTTTGAGTCATTGGTAGACCATGCGCTTGCGCACGCGCTCAAACTGGGTGCAACGGATGCTGGCGCAGAGGCCTCTGAGGGGTGCGGCCTGAGCGTGTCAGTTCGAAAGGGCTCGCTTGAAACGGTGGAGAGAAACCGTGACAAAGGCCTGGGTGTCACGGTGTATTTGGGTGCTCGACGTGGAAACGCGAGCACCTCGGACTTCTCTTTTGCTGCGATTGAGCGCACGGTGCAAGCCGCCTATGACATTGCTCGCTTCACGGCCCAAGATCCTGCCGCTGGGCTACCGGATGCAAGAGATATCTGTAAAAGTTACAAGGACTTGGCCTTGTTCTATCCTTGGCAAATTTCTGCTGAGCAAGCGTGTGACTTGGCCATCGAGTGTGAGCAAGCCGCGTTCAAGACGGACAAGCGCATCAGCAACAGCGAGGGGGCCTCTGTCTCAGTGCAACAAAGTCACTTCTTTAGCAGCCATACACGCGGCTTTAGAGGCGGTTATGCCAGCTCCAGGCACAGCATCTCCGTGGCACCCATCGCTGGCAAAGGCGATCAGATGCAAAGAGACGCTTGGTACAGCTCCATGCGCGATCCTGCAATGTTGGCAAGCCCCCAGTCCGTGGGTCGCTATGCAGCCGAGCGTGCACTGAGCCGTTTGAAGTCAAGAAAAATCTCAACGATTGAGTGCCCCGTGCTTTTTGAATCCAGTCTGGCCTCTGGTCTTTTGGGCCATTTTGTCCAAGCGGTGAGTGGTGGTGCCTTGTACCGAAAAAGCACATTTTTGTTGGACTCCATGGGACGACAAGTCTTTCCAAAGGATATCTATTTGGATGAGGACCCCTTTGTTTTAGGGGGCAAAGGCAGCGCGCCCTTTGATGACGAGGGGGTCAAAACCCACGCCAGGCGGGTAATCGATGCCGGGCGAGTTCAGGGGTATTTTCTAGGGACTTATTCGGCTCGCAAATTGGGGCTGAGAACCACAGGAAATGCAGGCGGCTCGCACAATTTGGTCTTGAGCTCCAAGCACACGCGCGCAAGCGATGACTTAAAGCGCATGATTGAAAAGTTGGGCACGGGCTTGTTTGTGATTGAATTGATGGGGCAGGGCGTTAATTATGTGACCGGGGACTACTCAAGAGGTGCCAGCGGATTTTGGGTAGAGAGGGGCGAAATTGCTTACCCAGTTCAAGAGATCACCATCGCTGGCAATTTGGCCAAGATGTTCAAAGGCATCAAGGCCGTTGGGGCTGATCATTACAACTATGGCGCCAAGACGGTGGGCTCGATCTTGATTGACCGCATGACGGTGGCTGGAAGTTAGGGCCCGCTCCCCCTCCAAAGCAAAGGTTTGTCTTTAATCCATAGGTCCCTGGTTCGAGCCCAAGCCGAGTAGCCAGCTAAAAGAAGCATCGCCTTGCGCGGTGCTTTTTGCCTTTTAACGCAACAAAATGTTGCGCTGAGGGCTTTGGGGTGACTTTTGCCCCTCAAATTCACCTGCATGATGTGACGCATGAGATGGATGTCATTGAAGTTTTCATTTCCCAAGCTTGATATTGTTAAGTTCCTGCAGCATATTAGACAAAGTATTTTTTTGCTTTGGATCTGAGGCCTCATGCATAGCATCTTCTAAAACGGCACTGATATCTTCGGCTTCCACCAACTCCATGTCCCAATTAGGAAACAGCCTTTCACGAAACTCATCTTCTTTTGTGAGTAGCACCACATTAGAGTGGCGAGGATCTGCAGAAATAAGCTTGAGCAAACTGGTCACATTGTCTCTGGGACCTTCCAACCATTGAAAGAAGATACCGCTGCCAAAGACCAATAACCCAGTAATACCAAATCTGGGGTTATGGTGTTTGGCGGTGGCAATTATTTTTTCCAGCGCCTCTTTATCCATGTGTTGAGCAGCTTGGCTGCAGTACACAATGTGGTGGATGGATTGCGATGTTTGTGCTTCGTCATTTTGCATGACACGATTATCCTTCAGAGAAACAAATATGGTTAGGGTCAGCAGAGTGCCAGGGGTTTAGATTCGATCAGAAATTTTTAAACCCAAGCTTTGCTTGGGCGCTTGAGGTCTTAAGCGCTTTGGATTCAGTGCTCAAGGGTTCAGCGCCGCTTTGACGGCCAAGGAGACGTGAGACATTTCGGCTTTCCCAGTGAACTCGGACTTGGCCGCTGCCATGACGCGACCCATGTCGGCAGGCCCAGTCGCACCCAATTGATCCACCAAGGCTTTGACCGCGACATTCACCTCTTCTTGGCTCATGCGCTTGGGCAAATAGATTTCCAAGACAGCCATCTCATCACGCTCGATTTGGGCCAGGTCTTCTCGCTTGGCCTGTTCGAAAGCGGAGATGGAGTCTTTTCTTTGTTTGATCAGTTTATCGATGATGGCAACAATTTGGTTGTCATCCAAAGTGATGCGCTCATCCACTTCTTTTTGTTTCATGGCCGCTTGCAACAAGCGAATGGTGCCAAGGCGAACACTGTCCTTGGCCCGCATGGCGGTTTTCATGTCTTCAGTGATGGTTTCTTTAAGGTTCATGGCTTGGAGTACTCCTTGATGCTTTTAAAGGCGCGCAAATCTCATCGGGGCTGCGCGGGTGTCGTGTGTACAAGTCAAATGTCCACAAAGCAAAAAAGCTCGTCAAGTCGATGGACTAAGACGAGCTTTGGCAAAAGAAGTTAAATGGATCAGAAAATCAAAAAAGCTTCTTAGGCAACTGCATGCTTCGCACACGTTTATAGTGGCGCTTAACGGCGGCTGCTTTTTTCCTCTTGCGCTCGGCTGTGGG
>Ga0114971_10001100_pt1 | contig 18282 bp, 21 predicted proteins | sample M_140625_MF_Meta_FD_87320 | JGI IMG/M metagenome (GOLD analysis project Ga0114971, IMG submission 87320) | Freshwater microbial communities from Lake Montjoie, Canada to study carbon cycling - M_140625_MF_MetaG | ecosystem: Environmental > Aquatic > Freshwater > Lake | place: Lake Montjoie...
TATGTAAACCAGAACTAATTCATGCGTTTTATAATATTGCTGATACATTATGTAAATTCATATGTAATGTGGTTATTTCAAATTATAACGAACAAGAAATAATTGTTCGTGAAAATATGGATTTACAAAGTGTAAGTTTTGTTTCTCATATGATAAAGTCTATAAAAGATTTTGAAATAGATAATCAAAATTTAACATTTTTTTGTAAAAATTTAATAAATTATTGTAAAAAAAAATTAATGGATAAAATACCATTAACAACTGATAAACTTAAATTAGAACTTCTAAAAAAGTTATTACCATTTGATTTAGATAAAAAATACATTGGCGCTGGTGCTGGTGCTGGTGCTGGTGCTGGTGCTGGTGCTGGTGCTGGTGCTGGTAAAGAATTTAATTTTATTTGTATTTTATTTATGGATATTGTAAATTATACTGAATTAGCGAAAAAATATAATAGTGATATTATTTTCAATTTATTACATAATATTTATAACCATTTTGATACCATTATAAAAAAATATAAACATCTACAAAAAATAGAAACAATCGGTGATGCATATATGGTCGTCGGTGATATTTATAGAACCGATTTAAATCATAAAGATGTAATCCGAGAGATTATATTATTAGGATTAGATTTTATAAAAGAAATAAAGACGATTACTACACCAGATAATAATCCTCTATGTATTCGTATTGGAATCAATCTTGGTACAGTGAATATTGGAATTTTAGGTAATGAAATACCTAGATTATGTATCGTTGGAAATTCAGTGAATGTTGCAGCAAGACTACAATCTACAGCAGAGAATGATTCCATTCAAATGAGTCATCATATTTACGAACACACCAAAGATATTGATTTTGGAGTAACAATAAATTATATAATAAAAGATAACGTATTTTTGAAAAATATTGGTACATTAACTACGTATAATATTTTAAAAAATAATATAGAATTTAATGACTATTAAATATAGTATGGAGGAAGAATATTTAGATTGTTATTTTATAAATAATTTATATAATAAAATGTATAATAATAATCATAATAATAATAATCATAATAATAATACATTACAATTAACACAAGAATTTAATGAAAAATTTTTTAGTCATACACGGAAAAGTATGACTATAACACCACTTTTAATTATGAAAGATGATATTAAAAATTATAGACCACTCACCGATATCCAACTGGAACAAGTAAAACAGTTATCCGAAGAAGAAAAACTAGAATTAATAAAAACGTTTAATATTATGATTGAATCTATAAAAATGTTGATTTAACCCTTTACTAATAAAAATCCAATATACTATAATATATCTATTATATTATAATATGGCGTCCTATCAAGAACTTTTACGAAATGTATCCGCTGCTGGTTCTAGCGCGGTTATTGCCGTTACCGGTATCCATCCGATCGATGTTGTAAAAACCCGTCTCCAAGTATCTACTGGAATACGTAATTATAAAGAACTCGGAATACAAGGAACTGTCCGTGTTATTGCAAAAGAAGAAGGTATTCCTGCCTTTTGGAAAGGTATTGGTGCTGCCTGGTTACGCGAATCGTCTTATACCTCACTTCGTTTAGGACTGTATAGTCCGATTAAAAACGTAATGAATATTCAAAAAGAATCCAGTTTTTTTATGAAATTTTTAGCCGGTTCTCTCGCAGGAGGTATTGGTTCTATCGTAGGAAATCCATTCGATGTATTAAAAACACGGATGATTGCGAGTGAAGGAAAGACGCAACAGTCTCTTATTAGTACTGCAATCGAATTATATAAAGCCCAACATATTCCTGGTTTTTACCGTGGATTAGAAGCCAATGTAATGCGCGCATGTGTATTAAATGGAACAAAAATGGCGTGTTATGACGAGATCAGTTATTCTATAAAAAAATCGGGGTATGTACCAGCAGGTCTTCCTACACAATTTGTTTCCGCATTCGGTGCTGGTTTTTTTATGGCGTCTACAGTTGCACCCTTTGATATGGTAAGAACCCAATTAATGAATCAGCCAATGGATAAAAAAATATATTCGGGATTTGTAGATTGTGTATTTAAGATTATTCAAGTACAAGGTATGCAAGGGCTTTATTCCGGATTTATCCCTATTTGGGCGCGCTTCGCGCCTACTACCTGCTTACAATTAGTTGTTTTTGAACAATTAAAACCAATTTTTGGTGTAAAAGGTAATGGTGAGTAATATGTTACTATAACATATTATTATTATTAGATTCGTACTTTTCTGGTACGTCCATGTCCAAAACCATATTTTTTTCGGGCTGTTTTCGCTAATTTCAATGCTCGACTGTTTGGCTTACATCCTTTTTCTAAAATATCATAATCGACTGCAGCGGACTTACCTGCTGTTATTGCGCTGGCTAAACGCGCAAGGCCCCAACTCTGTGCTGTTTGGTTAGGACGGGATCCCGATGAGAAATACGCACCTTCGCCTTTTTTCACGATTTTTTGGAGAGAGGCGAGAGAACATCCTGTTTTTTGGGCGAGTTCTTTTGTAGGAGATATATTTGGGATTTTATAGAGGGTCTTTGCATTTTGGATATGATTAGAAGGTTTCGAATGAAAGGATTTCACGGTCTTTCTTAAATAATACGAATGTTTTGGATATTGTTTTTTGGATTTATTTAATTCACGTATATATTTGATTTTATCGGATTTAGATAAAGACTGGGGTAAATATCGGAGAGGGACTTTTTCTTTATTTTGATTTTTAATTGGTTTGGACATATCACTAGTATTTATTGAGATATTAGTGATATTTTAGAGAATATTTTTTTATTTGATAAATAATCTCTAAAAGAAAAATCCAGATTTCTTAGCCGTTTTATTATGCTTTTTTCCAGATTTCTTTTGTGTTTTGGAGGATTTTTTTGGAGTCACTTCTTTTTCTCCATCGTCCTCTTTTATAGGCTTCTCCCCCGGCACCGTATGTGCAGGGATTTTCTTTAATCGGAACTCTGTCATTCCCGTCTTTTTCGTACTAATCTCTCCATATTCTGGAAATGCCTTTTTCAGAACCTTGGAGGCTTCTAACATCGGTTTCAGACGTTCATCAAAGGTTCCTAAACCACCACTACTACCATAATATTTCGTCTCGAACCCTACTTTATTAAATCTCAAAACAATACCATCGTGGATAAAATATCGGATCGACATTTCGACATCCTCTTTTTGGCCATTTTCTTTCGTTAAACTGGTCTCGATCGCTTTTAGCCCTGGACGATTCACATACCCATAAAAGGCAGCGACGATATAATTCAAACAGGTCGATATTTTTTGCTGACCCTTTCTAAAAAAAGGATTATATACAGGATAAACACCCCAAACGAATGCTTTCTGTTTTTTACATTCAGCGAAAGCGTCCTTGAAAAAGGCATCTAAAGTCTTATATCCCGACATTTTTAAATCCACCGATTTCACATCGTCATCGAAGGATACGATACATTTCCCTTTTGGAAATGAATCGGAGATAAACTTACGCTGTGGGACAATCCCCTTTTTACCGATGATTAGACGGTTATAGAGGGCTGGATCAAGGATTTTCTTATACTCGTCGTATTCTTCTTGGTTCGCAACATAGACATGGATAAGTGATTTTGGAATATTATGTTTTTTTAACATGGCGAGTGTTTTCTCGTTACATATTTGAGCGCGTTTATAACTGGGTATACAGATAACATAGGACATTTATATATAGTGTGATATTTTCATTGGATCCTTCCTAAAACTGATTTTTGTTTTTGTTTTATTGATTTTTTTGGTTTTTGTTTTTTTGTTGTTTTTGTTTTTTTGTTCTATATAATAGAGTCTCCAGACAGTTCGTATAGGAAAGAATTTATGATGGAATAAAAAAATCGTATTTTTTATCTACTTGTTTCTAGCTACTTGTTTCTAGCTACTTGTTTCTATGTGTTTTTGTGTTTTTTTTTGTTTTTGTGTTTTTTTGTAAAATAGGTAAATTACGATCGAATATCACACTTCACGAGGTAATCGTACGTTTTATCACCAACCGTTAAATTACGGTGTAGGACACATTGTGTAACCGTATATTTTTGTTTTCCAAAATATACCACACCATCAACCAGACGATGCGTATCTCCAAAAGAGATATTATCCTCAAAGGTTAACATTAACTTAATGTTATTATCATAGGATACCTTACGACTAACTGTCATTGAAGGACCGAGCGAATGACACTCGTGACCTTCCAATAAAATTGGAATCGTCGGAATAGAAGGGTCTACGATTGGAGAATCGTTGACAAATAGTACATCCACACAGTACTCATACAGCGTAATACTGTTATTGAATTCTTCTGGATATGTTTTACATGGGTTAAAGAATTCAATGAGTTGGAGGAATACGTCTGGGACAGCACAGGTAACACATGATTCAGTTTGGATAGGGTTCATTTTATTGAAAGATTATATTGGAATAATTGTATTTTTGATATATTTAAAAAAAAAGATTTCAATTTTATGAATCGATTCTAGATAGGGTCTAAAAGGTGTAAAATTGATATCTTTTTTTATCAATGATCCATGATACACTATCCCCCTCGTTATTACAACCGATTTTAAAGATGTCCGCTATGAAAGATTATATTAATGAAATGATTGATTTTCAGATGAAGAAGTCATTCAAACTAGATAAATTAAATGAAGGCGATATGTCGCAACTTGATAATTGGATAAACTCTGATGGAATGAGCATATTTATTGAGTGGGTACCTGACCAACTCAATGAACAAACTGCTATTGAGTTCTTTTCAAAACTTGGTGAAGTTGAAAATATCCGATTTTTGGATAAGGTAACCGATAAAGGTAAGAAACGTTCTGTATATGTGAATTTCATTGAATGGAATAGAGATTCTGAAGACAAGGTACATCCGGATATCGTATCTATTGCGTCAGCCTTCCCTGGATACTACTCTCTTCCGATTGACTTATACGTAGATAAGAATCGTACAGTTCTACGTACTTTCCAACTTAAGAGCCGTGTGAATCGCAGTTTACCAAAGGAGAAGGTACCCAAGGAAAGAGGAACCAAGGAGAAGGTACCAAAGGAAAGGGGAACCAAGGAAAGGGGAACCAAGGAAAGGGGAACCAAGGAAAGGGGACAAATCACACCACATCTTCTTTCCAATGAAGAGAGAATCTTCCACTTGGAACAACAGGTTAGTTTATTATGGTACGAAATCAATGTATTGAAATCCAGTTTTATGCCTTGTCCAAGATTCTAGATATACGTAGTTAGACTAGTTAGATATAGATATAGTTAGAAAAACATAAAAAAACCCTTTTTTTATCTTTTTTAACTGTTACTTTATAACCGATAAATTGCCTTTTTTATATCCGATAAATCGGCAATTGAAAGGTTAAAAGGTGTAATAGTAATAAAGTTATTTGAAAGTACACATGACAAGATAATCGTATACTTTTTTATCAACCATAAAATCACGGTAAATGACACAATCTGTTACCGTAAATTTATTTTTTGCGAAATAAACGGTTCCATCAATAAATTTATGCGTATCTCCAAAATATTTTTTATCTTCAAATGTCATTAATAGACGAATATCGCCAGTGGCCGATATCTTACGAACGATCGTATATGAATCGCCTAGCATATGACATTCACGACCATCCATTTCAATAGGACTAGCAGGTTCAATATCTGGAGTATCCGATTCGTTCACAAACAATACATGTACAGAATACTCATATAGAGTAATACTTTCATCACAAGTTTCTTTATAATCTAGAGGGAATGATTTACATGGATTAAAGAACTCCAATAGTTCTAGTAAAAACTCTGGAACAACACAAAACGAACATGAATCGTCTTCTATAATCGGTGGTAGCGTAGGAGTAAAATTACTCATTTTTAAGAGTGTTTTTTGATATATTTTATCAAAAGATATCAATTTTTTCATGTTTCTATTTTTTCCTGTTTCTACTATTTTTTCTTAGATAATATATTCTTCATTGTTTTATTATGTCTCTCAAAAAATTTACGACTTTTATTTGCAGAATTCTTCCAAACACGGATTCTTAAATAACATACAATCGAGAGACGGGTAGTGTCTGCCGTTTTTTTAATAATCGGTAAATTCGCATGATATTGATGGACATCCATAAAGAGAACATCCCCCATACGTACATTCACCCCGATTCCATATTGTAAAAAACAAGTCTCTCCGCCTTCATAAATACCTCTTTCTAAAACCGCTAAATTACCGAAACCCTCTGGATCATCCCCCTTATCTGTATGTAGCGTCGACTGCCAGTTTACATTTGTCGTTACGGTTGTAAAGGAGGTTTTTCCAATACGAAAATGGGTCTGATTCGCTTTTTGTATTTGTTTTTGATAATATTCGGGGGCCAACTTTTTATACTGCAAGTCAATATCGGTTATTAAGGGAATCGTTTTTTGATATTTTTCCGGATCATCGCGGTTAAACGTACATTCACGAATTGCAATCGGTATTTTATGTCCCTTTTTCGTGAATACCATTTTTTGTCTAGGAGACCACCCATCGAAATATCCGAAAATATTCGATTTTATTTTTGGATTCGACCCTACACTTCTTTTTTTAGACCCACTAGCAATTCCACGATTACTCGTCTCTTTATTTGCGAAATCGATAATATTTTCATAAAATGCATCCATATGTGATTTATTTAGGACAGCCTTACGGAACCGAATGAGTAAACGACCATCCGCAGTAAAAACATCGGCATCGTGGTCAATAATCGTTTTTATTTGTTTTCGGTTTAGTTTCTTACCTGCATTCTTTTCCAAAACATCATCTTCGATATCTTTTTCGACATAATATATTTTAATACCATTTTTAGAATCTGTTTTCGTTACTGTCATTTTATATATTATTATATATAATATTATATAATATAATATATAATAAGTGGATATATTTAATGGTAAAATCCTATCAAAAAAATAGAAATAAAACTAAAAATAGAAATAGAAATAAAAATAAAATTAGCGTAAAGAAAACAAGATCGAATAAACGAATCTTCGGTAAAAAAAACTATGGTGGCGGAGGTACTATTACTATAACGTCATATAACGATATTATAAGAAGAAAACGAACACTCATTGCGAGTTTTGATACGTTTAATACTATTATTGAAGATTATAAAACAAAAAATGACAACGAAATACAATATCAATATCCGGTTTTTAATTATGTTACAAATAGTAATAGACTACTTTGGGCATATGTCCAATTTTGCTATTATAATTTTGTTATTTATAATAAATATCATGAATTATTTGAAGGTTTAAAAAAAAACGATATTATTCATTGTAAATCGAAAGTTGTTTGTCCTGAAGCGCCTATTACATTAATTAACTATGAAGCGAGCCAATATAAATTTTTCAAAATATATTTTGTCATCGGGTTTATTATGGCATATTATTTTAGAAATCCAGGCGAATTTATCGATCCAAAAATTGTTGATAAAAAATTGTTATATATATTTAAAGATTTTTTATTAACCATCGGTTGTAATTTAATAGAATTATCTGATTTATGTATATTAAATACCGCGTTTGAAAGATTAATAAATGATAATGGATATAATGTCAACTTAAATACATCTATTACAAAATTAATAATGGATTTTGTAAAAAGTGACCGAATAATTTTAGATATAAATAAATTTTTCTACGATGAGAAATATAAACTACCTGATATTCCAGATTATAATATCAATTGGGATCAACCCGAATGGCATGAATAAACATAAACAAATCCATAGTCATTCTCCTATAAAATTACAAATAAACTGATAACATCGACTCTTTGAATAGGTATCTAAAACATTCGCCAAATTCTCTTCTAAATCGTCGATAAATATAATCGGATAATTCGTATTAATTTCTAAGAATTCTTGAATAAAATGCCCTTTATGTATCATATTATTCGTATAATACGTATTCTTCGTATCATATACTAATCCAATTTCTTCAAATTGTCGTTTAGTAATTTCCATAGAAGAAGCACTACGTGCTGTTAAATAAATCATTTTCCCACCCACCTCTCGAATACGTTCTAATAAACGCAGAAATCCATGATAATCTGTAGGAATTGGTTTTTGTTCAAATGTTTGTTTTTTATTTTCATAAAATAATTTTGATGCATCTGCATATATTAATTCCGACGATTTAATTGGGAATGTGGATTTTACTAATTTATAAAAATATGCATATGTTTTAAATATTGGTGTATAAAGTATGGTATTATCAATATCACATACGACGATTAGTTGATTTGATGTATCAATAGTTAAATCAACTGAATCGAACGTATAGATAGAGGATATCATATAAATATAGTATAAAGAATATGGATATTATAATAGAAAAATTCATGCGTAAAAAATAACGTAATTATTCTATGTATAAAATATAAATGTTCGCCAAAATGATAGAATCTCTCATGAATCCTGAACAAATGAAACCAGATAAATCAACTGTTTCAGAAGATATACCGAAAAAAGACTCTAGGAAAACTATATTTCGATTACCCATTTCCTATTTGGAAGAAAATATATATCCTCTTAATCATACAGTTTCCCATGATTTAGAACTATTAGGTAGACCCATTGATTTAGAATCATCTGGTGATATGCCATGTGAATCAGATAGAGCAGCGGAAAAATCAGTAAGTGCTTCCCGTGGAATGTACGAATATTTATTAAACCCACAACATCAATTTGCTCTAGAAACTATCCCACTATGGAATAGTCAATTTACTACTGATATATCATTTCTTAAACAAAGTCAAGACATTGTCACTGGATTGAAAACATATAAAGACGAAATGGAAAAGAAACATTTCAAATATACAATATCATGTGATAATCTTTTAGAAATTTGGGGATCTACCCGTGATGACGATTTTTTCCTAGAGAAATATTCTTATCTAGAATGGTCCTATCTAAAAGAATTAAATGAGAACCCTCTATTTCTACAATCGATTTCTCTAGCAAATATCGCTGCACCAGTCATTAGTTTTCTATTACCGATTTTATTTATTATTTTACCCTTTATTATTTTAAAAATACAAGGAATCCCGATAGATATTGAAACCTATATTTCTGTTCTTAAAGATATTGCGAAACATCATTTTATTGGAAAAGCGATTTCATCAATGAATTCTCTCGATTTCCAAAATGTGGCTTATTTACTATTTATGGGTGCCTTTTATATGTATTCGATTTATCAGAATATAACGACATGCTTTCGGTTTTATAGAAATATGGAGCAAATCAACCGACATTTACATGAATTACAGTATTATCTCGATTATTCTCTCCATAGTATGCGATCTTTCAGTACAATGATTGAAGGATATGATAAATATTCGGATTTTAATAGTGATATTAAGAGACATTTTAATACCCTGTTAGATCTTCATAAAGCAATTGGACAGATAAAACCGTTTACACCATCCATTTGGAAAATCATGGAATTAGGCGATTTATTAAAGGCATATTATATTTTATATTCCCGTGATGATTATGCAGAGGCTCTACAATATTCGTTCGGATTCGAGGGATATGTGAATAATTTACTCGGATTATATGAAAACATGAGTCTAGGACGTATTGCTACATGTGAGTATGATTTTTCGGGGAATACGAATTTCCAAAACTTATACTATGCTCCGCATCTTGCGAATAACTATATTACAAATAACTGCGATTTATCTCATAATATTGTTCTAACTGGTCCAAATGCATCGGGAAAAACTACATTTTTAAAATCTACACTTATGAATGTGGTTTTCTCTCAACAAGTCGGAATGGGATTTTATTCGGGTGGTATAATAAATCCATATACACATATTCATTCGTATTTAAATATTCCTGATACTTCGGCGCGGGATAGTCTTTTCCAGGCTGAATCTCGGCGATGTAAAGATATTATTGATTCGATAGAAGAGTCTTCAACAAATATAAATAAAAGCAGACATTTATGTACATTCGATGAATTATATTCAGGAACGAATCCAGCAGAAGCAACGAAATCCGCATATGCATTTTTGAACTATTTAGATAAAAGAGATAATGTGGACTTTATTTTAACGACACATTATATCGGTATTTGTGAAAAAATCGAATTAACCGAAAATTCCAGGATCGCATTATATAAAATGGATGCTAGTGTAAATGATGAAAATATAAATATTACATATAATTATAAATTTATAGAAGGTATATCTCGTATTCAAGGTGCTATGCATGTTCTTCGAGATATGGAATATCCGGATGAGATATTAGATGATATTGATGAATAAGTAATTTACAATATAAAATCAAAATAAGATATTATCTAAATTTGATAATATCTTTTTATTTCTTATTTTTTATGATAATAAAACGAATTTTTACTTCTGGGTAACAGGACGTTTCTTTGTCTTTCGTTCAACTGTAACAAACTCGCTGTCTTGTGTATCTCTACGTGGCTTTCTAGGAACAGAAGGTGCAGTAGGTCTACGACGAAGAGGTTTTGGTGCAATATCCTCATGATCATCTTGAGTCTCCTCACCCTCTTGGCGAGAATTAAATCTAGTCTGACACATGATTGGACCACCCTTAATTCCAGAAATATTTACTGCCTGAAATTCGTGATTCTCATTGGTAGACTTTACTAACTCAAACTCAACATACTCACCCTGGACAAGGTACTTATACTGAGATTCACCTACACTTAGAGCAGAATAGTGAACAAAAATATCATTCTTATCGCCTTCAAGTGCAGTAATAAATCCATAACCATACTTACTATTAAACCATTTTACTAAACCGAGAGTTCTAACTGTATCAGACATCGTGTTACGATTATACAATATAATATGTCAGGTTTTTATATTGTTTACGATTAGTTAGTATATATTCGGTATATATTCTCTCTATTTTATATATTCTATCTATAATAAAATGTCGATTCAAAATATTTATGTTATATTATTTCTTATTTTAGTTATTATTATTTCCCAAATATTCGCAATTATTTTATCCATAAATATAATTAGAGAAGGAATATGTCTTAACGATTGTGAAAAAGTAGCCTATGACTATAAAAATGCTACTGTACCGCAATGTAAACAATTAGTGATTGAACTATTAAATCAAACAGACGCTGCAACTATTGAAACAGACATAATTGATCCATTTATTACTAGTATAAATAAATATATACTTCAAAAATATCCAACTTTTAGTGAAATCCAACAAATTAATAATAATAATTATATTACTCCAATAAAAACATATTTTACAGATTTTTCTGGAATCCAATATCATACAAATCAAGATATATTAGATAATATGGTGAATGACCCAAATTTCGATACTAATTTAAACTATGTACGAACAAATAATTCATCAAATAATATGATAAGTCTTACTACTAACCAAAAAACGATTATTAATACAGTTAAAACATTATATATAAATGATATGTCTGGTATATCGACTGCGCCACAAGAACTAATTACTTTAACGAATAAATTTTTACAAGATATATCAGGTAAATGTATTGAATTTAAGAATAGATGTGAAAATTATTATACTGAACAAAGTCTTATAGAAATGATTAAACAAGAACTTGCAGAACCCACATCAGAAGTTAAAGACCCAAGATATAAGAATGCGTCATCTTCTTTTCATAAAGTTTCAAATTATATTCATAAAGCAAAAAATGGTACTCTAACAAGTTGATAAAATCATATTTATTAATTCATCGTATTTAGGGGTATCCGAATATTCATATTCATATACTGAATTTAAATAGTTATATACGAGAGAGTCTTCTTCTAGCCATTTCTTAAACATATCGATTGATCGATTCTCCTTACGCCAAATATTTATTGGGTGATTTATATTCAGTCCGTCGATATTTACAGCGGTATTTATTATATCATTGGTAATAGATTGGGTTATTTCCCATGGTGTTTTTTCTAAAACTAGATATGCGAAAATATACCCGATGGAAATGAGATCATCCCTACGAGAGTTACTATTCCCCTCTAAAATATATTTACTTATCCAACGGGGCGACCCTATAATTGTTTGCGATGATTTATTTGGTAAATGTTCACTCCCATCACTAATATAAAAGGTCGATAGTCCAAAATCGATTAAATAAATCTCATTATTTTTAATCATGAAATTCTCGGGTTTTAAATCCCGGTGAATAATGAAATTTTTATGAATATATGAGAGAATATCGATCATAGAGGCTATTATTTTATTTGGATTTTCACCAGTTTTTTTGATAGATATCCGTTTTTTTATATAATCCGCTAGTGAATAGTCATAATAGGTGATTATTAAACATGGTGAATCACCATATTGTCCATACCAATAAATCGCAGGAATCTTTCGGACTTTATTAGAATATAAATAATTAAGAATTTTTGTTTCGTGTTTGAGAGAATTCAATTGGTTCGATGTTTCTATTTTTATTGCGACTGGTTCATTTGTTCCAATCAAATATCCTTTGAAAACTGCCCCAAAACACCCTTTTGCTATTAATTGATCGATTCTATATTTATTTGCAATTATTTTTTCCATTATTTAATGTTATCTAAAAGAATATGTCTATATTTTTTCTATATTTTGAGAGATTTATGAAAAATCTCTCCATAATTATTAGATAATGTATCTTTCGGAAAAAATAAATGAACAAATATTTTTTTGGATATTCATATTGATATATTCAGCATATTTTGTAACATTTTTAGGAATTATAAATATCAATATTGAATTTATCTCTCAAATACGTACTATAATTTCGGCAATTGCATGTCTATTATTAATCATCCGTTTTAATCCATTTGTAACACATATTTTGACTTCGTTCGATAAAACAATGATATTTACAGTTTCTGGATTTCTATTATTTAATATTATTAATTCAGAAATAGTGAAATATGATTCAAATCATACAGTTTTTGGATATTTTGATAAAATGAAAAAACAAAACTAAAAACAATATAATATTTTCGTATTATATTTTTATAATAGTTTACAGTTTTTGAGAGAAAAACGAAATATAGAAAAATGAATATCCAAGAAATTTATAACCAAGCATTATCTGACCCCTCATTATTATCCACTATTAATATCGAAGAATTACTCGAAAATATCGAATCAGAAACAACCGAATATTTAGAAGGAAAAACACTCGCGACAATTTCTAAAACAATACGTACTATACTCGAATCTACTGGCTATTTCCAAAATATGGACTCTATTTTTGATAAATTGATTGGATATCGCTATGTAGAACGTGTTTGTGAAATCCGACCAGGGGTCTATATTCGTTGGATACATCCCGATAAAAAACGTTTGGAATCTGGGGGTACAGTTATTTCCGTAAAAATATGCGAAAAATGCGTTCAGGTAATTTGTAAAACCGTTATTGGGCGACATATTTCATTCCGGTTTAATGAATGTATTGTGTTTCAGAAACTAACTACAGAAGAACAATTGATTTTAATGGCATATGAACATATTGAAAACATTTAGGAAATAGGAATAATATCTCTCGATATATTATAATAATGGCATCTGAGTGGATCGAACACGTTAAAAAATACGCTAAGGAGAATGGTATTAAGTATGGTGAAGCGTTATCGAAAGCAGGTGCTACGTTTAAAAAAACCCCTATGGCTTCCCCTATGGAGTCTCCTATGAAAATGTCAAAGTCTAAAAAAAGAAAGGGATCTAAGAAAACGAGAGGATCTAAAAAATCAAGAGGAACAAGACGCCGATAAAATAAATAATATATTTTGGAAATAATATATTATTTTGGAATTGGAGAACCGAAACCACTAAAAATCGAAATTATCTAAAACGATAATTTTCGACGAGTTCCTTGTTTCGGACTCTGTCGAATACGCCGGGTTTTCAGTCGTTTCATTGTTAAATAGAAAAATTCACGAATATATTGCATGAGTTTTCGAGAGATTGTAATATCCAATTCGATTTCACATTTCGTAGTAATTATATTTCCGGTATTTCCAAAACAATCATATAATTCATAGATTAATCCATTTTGTAAATGAAATGGGAAATTTTGTAAAAGTGTCGAATCTATGAATCGTTGAATAATCGTATTACCATCCAGATAATGAAGATATGGTTTCGGTTGAATATAATATACTCTCTCAGTCGCCATTCCCGAATAGTAATTATCATCGATAAAACAGATTTCGGTACGTTTTGGTAAAACTGTACATTTTATAAAATCCGCATGTGTTTTAGAATTCGTACTACGTTTTATTTCGATTATTTTCCGATTAATTTTAAACGCGCATATTAATTTATCGAATAATTTAACCGTATTCGATCCACATATTTTCGCAGTTAAATAATTCACTATATAAGAAACCCATCTGGTAGGTGAAGACGATTCATTATTTAATATAATTTGATTATTTGTATATAAATAAATATTACTACAATCACCCTGTTTTTTTTTATGATATATGAATTCTAAAATGTGTAGAATACCATGTCTTAGAAATTCCGGATATAAATCTAAAAGAGAAGAAAATGAAATATAATCGGTAATTGTTTTATTGATCGATAATTTCATATAATCATCCATTGTAATCCATAACCTGTAAAGATCTGTAAATGATCCAATCGTTTCATCTAAATCTAAAACAATGACCTTTTTAGTAGATTTTTTTTGAGATTGGTATATTTTTTCTATATTCGTATCTATTTTAGTATATTTACCCGGATATATACGAATATCATCCATAAAAAATAATATATATATAAAATATTATTATATCAAATACAATTATTATAATCCGAAGTTATTCAACTTTGTTTATACTTTGAGATAATGAACATACCAAGTTATATTTTTTGGGTCAGTTGGATCACAATCAACTTCTTCATAAACTGGATATACCATAAATGGTTGACCAACTCCATTACGTGATATAAATGACCCGCCACCATTAATTTTATATTTTTGATAGGTAGATAAAGTCATATATGTATCAGTTTCTTCGTTGAATATATGTCCTGGTACATTTCGTTTTGGAAAATAGTATCCATTTCTTTTTTTTTCTTCAAAATCTTCTGATGAATCTGTAATATTTAATCCCTTACTTCTTAAGAATTCTGAAATTCCTATATTACTATGAAATGATTGAATATAAATATCACTATCTTGGTTTTGTCTTTCTTCTCCTACTAAAATTGAATAACAAGTATTTTGTTTCTCAATTGTTTTTGACTTTGTTGAAACGAGCCGATTACTTGTATAATCCTTTCCATTATATTGAAATGTTTCCGAAAAATGAATATATTCAATAACAGATGGACGATCACAAATAAATAATGGCAGTTCGTTATTTTTATATTCGGGTTCATCTCCATGCATCCAAAATCGAGGTATTAATCCATTACATGTTGATGTTGTATTCCTTTTTTTTGATGGCTTTTCAACGACTAATCCTGTAAATGGTGTCAATTTCAATCTTTTACTAGCAGCATATTTATCTTTGATTAAAATGATAGTATGTTTAATTGGTTCTTCATATGTTTTAATAACATCTTTTCTATTATCTCTCGCGATCTTTTCATTATTATCATTCTTAAATGATAAATAAATATTATTATTTGAATCATCTTCAATAAGACGCCAATCATTCCGTTCTGCAATATCTTTTATGGATTGTTGAAATCTACCTTTTTCGATATTTGTTCTTGCCCGAATTAAATGATATCTTGGAGAGGTATATCTTCCTCGTATTTTTGTTTCAAGATTTAAATTTATATCAAAATTAATAATCATTTGTTTATCGTTAAAATACTTGAATCCTTTATAATTAGATCCAGGTTTTAATTGTACTATTTTATGATTAGGACATCTTGACATTATTGATAAATTCACATCTGGTGTCGCTGAAATATTTATAATTTTTATATTATATTCTTTCATTCTATCGAATGTCAATCCTAATCGTTGTAATTGATTATCGATGGTCATATCTACTGAATCTGCAAAATGAGATTCATCATCCATAATAATATGCCCATGAATCAATTCTAAATTTTCTAAAATATATGTGACTCTTTTATGAAATTTCGTCCTATGAGTTATGCAGTGGTTTTTATCGATTCGGTTTATTTCATCAAATAAATATTTTCCATCTTTTAAAGTGAAACTATCTAATAATTGATTTAACCAGTCAGTATCGCTCATTCCAGTTGTAACTGTTATATTTCTAGGATTAATAGCATCTTCGTATTCTAATTTTGTTAGAAGATTAAATATTAATTTATGCATTACTGCTGTTTTTCCCGATCCTGGTTCTGCAACTAAAGTTATTATATTTATATTTGGGTCTAATATACAATCAAGTAAATCGCATGCTGCTAATTCTGATTCTTGAAACCATAATCTAGGTCCACTATTCTTATGATGTCGACTTTCCATATTTTTTACATGAAGTTGATCTTCAATATAATCATCATTATCAATCATTTCTTTATATTTAGTAAATGCTGGCCATAATGGTAATTCATAAACGCTTTCTAAAAGTGTTTCGTTTGTTACTGCCTCTGATATTAATTCTTCATCTGAATCTGAAATATTCAATATATCATTTACTACCCTACTAATACTTATATTTTCAGAAACAGTATTTATAAGACGAATTCGTTTTACTGGACATTTATTATTTCTAGCACTATGTTTCTCAAAGTCTTCTTTACTACTAAATCCATAATTATTCCAATTATTATAGTCTCTTTCAGGAGACGTTTCGCTATATATATCTCTGCAATTTCTACATTGTTGTTGTATGCGTGTCGTCATTATATTACTTTATATAATACTTAAGTTTTATTTAAGTTTGTTTTTAAAGTTATAAGTTTGAAGTTTAAAGTATAAAAGTTTAAACTTCATTATTTTAATTCAATTTTACACACCACAATTTTACACACCAGTAGATCCAAACCCTCCAGCACCTCTAGTTGTATCGGATAATTCAGATTCCTCTACGATTTGTACGAAAATCGGGCGTAATCCAGGATGTGTTATTTGTAAAAGACGAGTATTTTTCTCTATTTTAAAATCCGAATCATAATCTAGATTACGGAATGCAGCCATTAAAATACCACGATAGCCAGAGTCAATAATACCTACATGGTTTGCTAGCATAAGAGGAGTTTTAGAAATAGAGGAACGGGCATACATATAATATCCAGACGGACTATTATTCTCATCCATCATTTCACATTTAATATCGAGTGGTACTAATTGTGATTTAAACGAAGTGTTTTTTTGAATAATACTATCGTATGGCATTAAAAGATCAAATCCTGCATTTGGGTAGTTATCCGATATCATATTATTATTATGATTCATAATATGTGTAGTATATTGATTTTTAAATTCCGTATCTGTATTTTTAAACGCAATCTTCAGAATACCATATGATTTACCACTGTTATTACGAATAAACTTTAATAAGAGATCAGCCGACATATTATACATATTTATAAATTTTATATTTATATCTTTTTTCCATTTTTATTTATCTTTTCATAGTTTCCAAAATATCATTTCGTCTCTCAATACATCCCGATGTTTTCCACGATTTCCAATCAATATTACGACCCTCTTTTTTTTCCTCTTTTGGATTTTCTGCATCTAATTTAGCCCCTAATTTTAGTGCAGAATCTACATATAATTCCTTTAATAATGTACCGATACGAACCGATCCCTCATTTTGGTCGACTTCGCCATCCTCTATCTGTTTTAGAACGATTAATGCCTGTTCCATAATATCCATATCTAATTCATCCTTTATTGCTCGATTAAATATATCGGTATAGTTATTAAATAGGAAACATGCTTCTACCTGAGCCATTTCTAAGAATTTTTTTGGCGAAGTTTTTAGAATATTCGAATTCTCTCGTTTTAATACGGATAATCTCTCGATATCGATACGTATAGAATCACTATGTTTTACCTTACGAATATATTCAGTATTATCTTGGAATTCATCTTGAAATCCTGAAATTAATTTCTTTAAATCGAGACTCTCTTGTGAATTCATTATATATAAATATAAAATAAATTATTTATGTATTTTAGAAAGAAATATATTATATGTATCTATTTACTCTATTTTTTATTGTCTTAATAATAATATTATTTTTAGTATATAAATTTTTTCCA